>OBEQ010647300.1_pt1 | contig 17242 bp, 14 predicted proteins | sample 1670901 | NCBI WGS metagenome assembly OBEQ01 (sample SAMEA104232315, study PRJEB22302) | groundwater metagenome | biome: forest; feature: aquifer; material: groundwater | place: USA | collected 2011-08-07 | depth 5.4 m
ATGACTAACTTTGAGATACTGGGTAGTGCTTGGGTAGTAACCACATAATCGTCAGATCCATTGGATTGTCCACCGCTATCTTGGCCAACGATGCGAAAATGATACACCGTGCCAGAATCAAGGCCAGACAGACGGACCGTGTGGGTAGTGGTAGATCCAGCGCTTTCGTCATTGAACGTGCTACCATAGTCTGAAGTTTTACCATACAGAAGCGTGCTGGTAGTAACACTGGCAGTCTTCCACGAAATAATAACAGAGCTCAGGGTAATATCAGATATTTGTACTTCAGAAATACTAGCCAGCTTAGTAGTAGTCAGTACCTGGTCAGAACTGCGCCCAAATCGGCCCTGGGCATCTGCGCTAATTACCTGAAAGTGGTACAGGGTGTTTGGTGACAAGCCAAGCAGCTTAACGGTGTGATTCTTTACTCGGTCATCTACCTGTCCAATTTGGGTCCCATACGCAGATGTGAGCCCATAGGCCACGGTCGAGCTAGATACCACGTCTGTGGTCCATTGCACTATGGCGGTAGTGGCCGTAATAGAATTAACGGTAATACTTGACTCAGAAATTACTGGTGGGGCAAAATCTGATGGAGTATCAGCAAAAAAGAACCCCAAAGCATCAATCTCAAAATTGGGACTGACCAACGATTCTGCCCGCGCTGTACTCAAAAACAGTGGTGCTGTGACCATCAATAGTATCGCTGCAATCACAATCCGAGACGCGTATCTGTGCACTAAATCCTCCTTCACCATCATACCAAGATTAGCCATCAATGAGTAATAGACGCTTTCTAAAGTTTTTGTGCAATGACCCCACCACCAAGAACTTCTTCGCCTTTGTAGCATACTACAGACTGGCCTATTGCAACTGCATGTATCGGCTGATCAAATGTAATGGCGTAATTGCCTGCCCGTATACCGATAGTAGCAAAATGGAGTGGCTGACGATAGCGAACTCGAGCGGAACCAGCAACTGGTAACTGAGGAGGTGCAAAAACCCATGTCCATTGCTCTGCTGTAATTGATTGTGTCAAAAGCATAGGATGATCATGTGGTACCACTACAAGCTCGTTTTTAATCACATCTTTATGAGCTACAAATAACGGCACATGACTGCCTCTGGTATCAAACCCGTGACGCTGCCCCTCAGTATAAAACATTACTCCATCATGCCGTCCAATTACTTCACCTTCAGGTGTAACCACATTTCCCTGCTTGGCCACAATATAATGCTGCAAAAATGTCCTCATCGTAACCGGTCCAATAAAACAAATCCCCTGACTATCTTTCTTGGTAGCATTTGGCAAGCCCTTTTTAAGGGCTATCTCTCGTACCTGTGGCTTGGTTAAATGACCAATCGGAAAAAGCACTCGAGACAATTCCTTCTCTGTTAGTGTATACAGAAAATAGGACTGATCCTTGTTTGTGTCTAGTCCAGAGAGCAAATGATATCCTACTGTATCATGAGTGACCTGAGCATAGTGCCCCGTCGCTATTAGGTCGGCTCCTTCTTTTTGAGCACGTTTGAGAAATAGATCAAATTTTACTTCTTTATTACACAATACATCTGGGTTTGGTGTGCGCCCTCTCTGATATTCTGAAACAAAGGATTGTACTACTCGTTCTTGATATTCGTGCTCAAAATCAAATATATGAAATGGAATCCCCAGACGCTTGCACACAGCTTCAGCATCTTTGGCCTCCTCTTCCCAGGGCGTATACCCCACCCCTTTCATAGGGACTGACCAATTTTTCATAAAAGCCCCGATCAGTGGGTACCCTTGTTCCTGCAACAACAAGGCAGCGACCGTGCTATCTACACCGCCTGAGAGAGCAACACATACTGTCGGTAGGTCAGTCATAGATTATCTGTGCTTAGACTGTTGCATTTGAGCCAACTTCAGCGCGTTTTCAAGTAAACAAGCTACGGTGAGTGGTCCTACTCCACCAACACTTGGCGTCATGGCAAGAGCTTTCTCTGCACATTCTGCAGAAACATCTCCATAAACCCGACCATTCACCTTCTCATAACCTGCGTCTACTATCACAACACCTTCTTTGATCATGCCTGGTTGAATAAGATTCGGGTGTCCCACTCCGGTCATAATAATATCCGCAGATTGTAGTAATGCTTGATCACCATGCGCATCTTCTTCTATCACAGCCGGATGTATGCCACGTTCTTTAATCATCTGAGCCAGAGGCTGACCCACTAGCAAACCATGTCCTACTACCACTACGTTTTTATTCTGCATCTCAAGATGATAGTAATCTAGTAGTTTCAGCATGCCATGGGGTGTGGGCGGGGGTACTCCCGTAATTGTTGCTGTCCTACTTAAGGAGTAAAAAAAGGCGTCAATATCTTTCAGAGGCCGGACAAGCTGCAATATTCGATCTCGATCGAGGTGGTCAGGCAGTGGCAATTGTACAATAATGCCAGTAATATTGCGGTCGTTGTTAAGTTCTAAGATCAGAGCCTCCAATTGCTCATAAGCAGTATTAGCGGCAAGAGTACGTAAGGTAAAATCTATGCCAAGACTTTTGCAACGCGCCTCTTTGATACGTAAGTACGCGATTGACCCTGGGTCTTCCCCCACTAAGACAGCACAAATGTGTACCCGTCTACCAAGGCGGTTTAGTTTTTGTACTCCTTTTGACACAGATGCATACACCTGGTCAGCTATCGGCTGGCCAAGCAACAACGTCGCACTCATTTACACCTCTATTACAGTCGAAACAATCTCGGGTAGTTTTTCTTTGAGCAGTCGCTCAATTCCGAGGCGCATGGTCATAGTTGAGAGAGAGCATCCCACACAATGTCCTTGAAGGGACACTGAAACCACTCCCTCATTCGATACATCAATTAAGCGAATCCCCCCACCATGCATATCTAAGGCTGGACGAGCAATATCGAGTACCTCATCAACTTGTTTGAGCAACATATCTTTATTCAGGACATTTTTCATGCTTATCTTCTTATACATTGACCATCAATGTATTATGCTTTGAGCTTAAATAACCTCATGGCATTCCGCGTGGTCACTTCGTCCACATATTCTACCGGTTTTCCCCACACTTGTCCAACAGTTTCTGCGACAGCATCTAAGTAAGCTGGTTCATTGCGTTGTCCGCGATAGCTCTGTGGTGGCAGAAATGGACAATCTGTTTCAATCATCACAAGGTCGTGCGGCAATTTTGCTAGTACTTGTCGTAATGCTTCGTTCTTAGGATAAGTTATCATGGCCGTAAACGAAACCATTAAGCCGAGATCAAGCGCCCTCGCCGCGGTGGCGTAATCGGCAGTATAACAATGTACTACCCCACCATGCTTCAAAGGATGACTTCGAATAAAATCGATCACGTCTGTTTCAGCCATACGCGAATGCAGAATGGCTGGTAAACGATGCTCGTTTGCAAGTGTAATCATCATTTCGAACACAGTACGCTGCACCTGCTTATCTGGCTCAATGCCATCAAATGCTTTGTAATCGAGACCAATTTCGCCAATAGCTACAGTTGTTTGGTCGATTGCTCGGGCTAGATCATCGGCAGCATTTTTAAGATTAGCCAAAGCGGCGTCACCAGGATGTATACCAACAGCCGCAAATAGATGATCATGCTGTTCTGCAAGCATCACTGCTGCTTCACTCGTTGTTAGATCTACCCCGACCACAATGGCTTGGTGCACTCCTGCCTCTAACATCCGCCTCATTACATCGCTTAAATCTGCCTCAAAAGCATCAAACTGAAGGTGGGTGTGCGTATCAATCATACTTCTCTACCCAGCCGGAAGAATCAAATCTACGTAGGCTACGCATACCAAAATAACCATAAATGCAGCGGCCGTTTTAATTTGTAGTCTCTCATGCAAAATAAAAACACTAATCACTTCTACCAGTATTGGTCCAAGTAGTAGAAGCAACGTGGTTAGTACCACTCCAGCACTGTTGTAGCCATAGTACCGAGAGACCATCTGTAACACACCAAATAGAGCTGTGAGGCCAATGCTAGCTACATCTATAATGTGTAGTTTTGACCATACCGGTTTAAACATGCCTGTGGTCACCACAAAAACACCAAGAGTACGCCAAAAATACAGGGTTACTGGATGATATACCTGTAACAATATTTTAAGCACCAACACCTCCAGAGACATAAGCAACACTGCTAAAAAAAGCCCCTTGGCATACTGATCAAATCTAACTTTGTGACGATGCATGTGGGCAATGATAAGAGCCAGCGCAGCCACTAACGCAGCCAAAAGGACTTGGGCATTGCGTTCTGTGTTAAAGAAAAAGCTAGCTAGCACAATAGTAGTAAGGGGCTCTAATAGCAAAATAAGATCAAGCTCTTGAACTGTTTCTTTAACCAGGGCACGGAAATAAAAGATATTCCACCCAATGGCCAATGCGAGCATCACAGGGAATGCCACTAAATAGGTTGGTTCCATCCACTCGCGTGGAGCTAATGGAACACGTAATAAAAGCATCAAAATAGCAGATAACAGAGCTAAAGCTAAAAAGAGCGCGGGAATAAACGTTTGTATCTTGATGTGTCTGCGCGAGAGCTCAAATTTATCAAGCAGAACCCCGCCAGCAAATCCTAATGAAGCTAAAATGCCATAAATCACTGCCTAAACCCTCCGAGGGAACAATACGGCTCCAACCTGGATTGTACCGCCAGATGCCAGCCCCCCCCATTGTTGCAGTTGCCGATAGTCACTCTGACCACCTTCAGTTTTATGTTCTACGCCTAAGAGTGTTGCAATAGCGGCGGCTGTATGTGGCATGAGCGGTATTAACAACAGACTAATATGACGCAGAATTTCCAAAAATTCGTATATTACTTCACTTAAACGTTCTTTTTCACCATCTATCTTAGCTAAATCCCACGGTCTAGTTTCATCAATTCGCTGATTAGCAAACTTTACTAAATCCCATACCGATTTAAACGCTTCTTCCAGCTTTATTTCCTGTAATGCACTCTCCCATCGTCTCCATATATCCTGCACAACGGCAGTTTCTACATTACTAATACGCGTTGTGACGGTCGGCACCTCTGAGCTGCAATATTTTTCTGTCATTACCACCACACGCTGCACTAGATTGCCAAGCTCATTAGAAAGAGATCCATTATAAAAATCATCTAATAACCCGTAGGAAAAATCACCGTCATTACCAAATGGAAATGCTCGAAACAAAAAGAATCGGAGAGCATCTGCAGAATAGTTTTGGCTCAGTTCAACTGGGTCAATTACGTTACCCAAACTTTTGCTGATTTTCTTACCATCAATGGTAAAAAAACCATGTACAAAAATGTTCTGAGGCAGTTCTTCGCCTATTGCAAGCAACATGGCCGGCCAAATTACACAGTGAAAACGCAAAATATCCTTAGCAATAAACTGCCATTGTGGCGGCCAAAACCCATGCGGCTTGCCAGCAGTGTAATAGTTTATCAACGCATCTACCCACACATATATGGTATGCTCAGTATCCCACGGCAGCGGAATACCCCACGCTACATTCTGGCGTGAGATAGCCAGATCTTCTACCTCCCCTTCCAAAAACGCTGTTACTTCATTTTTGCGAATGTCAGGCTTGATGACCAATCCATCATTCATAATTAATTGTAGTAATTGATCTTTAAAGGCTGAGAGTTTAAAGAAATAGCTTGGCTCACTCAATTCTGTAGGAATTGTCTCATGAATCGGGCATTTCCCTTCCAATAATTCAGCTGGTTTTTTAAACTCTTCACATCCCTTACAATACAGCCCCTTGTACTCTCCTTTGTAGATAAAACCACTCTCACGCAACTTCTCCAAAAACTGCTCCACGGTTTTTACATGATCTGCATCAGTGGTACGAATGAATCGATCGTAAGAGATATCCAAAGCATCCCATGTGTGTTTAAACTGCGGTGCAATTTCGTCGACGAATTCTTGTGGCAGCTTGCCCCGTCTGACGGCGGCTTCAGCAATTTTACTCCCATGTTCATCGGTACCAGTTAAAAACATTGTCTCGTCCCCAATAAACCGATGAAACCGCGCCACAATATCGGCCGCAAGCGTGGTATACGCATGCCCAATGTGGGGCTTATCGTTTACGTAATAAATTGGTGTCGTAATAAAAAATTTCACCCCTTAGTTATATCACATAGCTGCTTTGCAGCGTAGTGATAATTTGCGCAGCAAATATACCACGTAGTGGTAATTCTGCGAAGCAGAATATAGCACATAGGCCATAGCACTTAGCGACTTTGTCACGTAGTGATATTTTCTGACATAGAAATTTAGTGACTACGGCAATCGTATTGCCTAGGCACTATAATTTGTCCCTGGCAAATATAGTACTTAGCCACCGTACCACCCGCTATATGAAAAGTGCCCGACCTGAAAAGATCGGGCACTTTTGCCCCAAAGGTCAAAATGACCAAAAGGGTTAAGCCACCAAAGGCAAAGGGCGGAACTTCCGAGCTGCCATGCCAGTGCGCGGATGGGCATCGACAATGAAGTGCCAGCTGACGCTGAACCCATTGCCAGGATCCCGGCGCAAGTACAACCATCTGCCGGAGTCATACGCATTGCGAACCCAGAACCACCACCACAGGTCCTCTGCCGGTAAGTGACCATGATGCTCGCGCGCAAACTGCCAGAACGGATACATCAGCTCTTCAGCTGACATCTCACCTCCTGGGCCGCACCATGCAACCTGATCTGGTCGCCGCATGTTGAATGGCTTATGACCATGACGTCTGGCTGTAAAAATGCCATCCAGATCACAATCATAGAGGCCCTCTTTGGTGGGAATTTCCTCACCGGAGCAATTAGCTCCACTCACTCCACCCCACAGCAAAACCTTGGCGCTGTGGAGCAGTTCCAACTCTGGGCCGCGAGTTAGCCCCTGCGGAATTACCAGTGTGGTCGGCGTCCATACTTCAACCTTTTCTATTTGCCTCGAATCAGGAATGGTAACGCCAGTGCGCTTCTGACACTCTACGAGCGCCGTCATCTCGCGGTTGACCCACTCATCTTTGCCCATCTCTGGGACAACGATTGCGGTCTCATTAATCGAACAAGACATGAGAGTTCTCCTTGTTGGCTTTTTCAGCCACGGGTTCAGTTGTAAACTACGCAAAAGACGATACCAATATATGTCATCAGGCTTAAAGCCTGTTGCGACGGAAATTAATCTTTCTTGTGCTTACTCTCAAACATGCTTTTTACAGCATAATCTCAGGGTAATGTACAATTACAGCACATCGCCTTGTATTTGTCAAATCCAAGCCTAGATCAAGGAAGATGGTTAGATATTTAGATCAACTTAAACCTAGAAGAGCGGCTTTCGCCCTCTTGCCTGATCAACCCTTTTTCTAGCAACGCCGACAGATCATAGTTTGCAGTTCGTTTTGAGACGTTAAAATGCTGAGCATATTCTAGAGCAGTCAGTACTCCGCGTTGTTGTAGCAGTCGCACTGCTTCATATTGGCGCTTATTAAGCTCTTGCTTCACAAACTTAGCTCGGTCTTTTTCCCCACCCAAATAGTCCTGAATTTTCTTTGCCACACCTTCAATTTGCTCGGCAAAACCAGCAATAAAGTATTCAATCCACACCGTAGCATCTCCGCGTTGTTTTAATACCGATTGCAACGATTCATAATAGGTTTTGGCGTTACGATCGTAGTAATCTTCAAGCGAAAATAGCCGTCTGGTATCATAGCCTTCGCGGTAGAGCAAAAACATGGCTACTACTCGCCCAGTGCGACCATTGCCGTCGGTAAACGGATGCACCGCCTCAATCATATAATGTGCTAGCGCAGCTTTGACAATGGGGTGGCACACTTCAGGTTTAGTACTGGCCAACCAATCCGCTAACCGCAACATTAGCTTTGGCACTTCTTTCGGTGGCGGTGGCGTGTAGATAGTTTTACCCGATCTAGCTTCAACTATGTAGTTCTGTACTACCCGAAAGCTTCCCAACTGATCTTCAGGTAGCAAATCGCGCATCAATACCTTGTGAAACTCCCGAATCATTACATCAGTAAATGGATGGCGATGATCACGGTACACTTTTTCTACGTACTCTAGCACCGTGCGATAGTTTACAATCTCTTGAATATCACGTTGCCGAGCGGTCACGGTCTCACCCAACAGTACCCGCTGCACCGCCCCATAGCCCAGTGGGTTACCCTCAATATGAGTGGATGCATGAATGGTCAGAGCTAGTGCTTCTTCTTGCAACTCACGCTCGTAGGTAGGCAAAAGCGGTGAAGCATCAATCAGGCCTTGAGCGCGCTCAATCCGAGCGATTCCGGCTAACAGCTCCTGGGTAATATGATACTCTGGCTTATCGATGAATTTCTCAATCACACTTACACTCCCTCTAGCACTAACACAAACTCCCCCTGTTCCCGTACTGGCTCAGCGCACATCTGATCTAGCGACCCCACCAGCACCTCCTCAAACTGCTTGGTGAGCTCACGACAAACACAGATGGTGCGATCTCCTCCTAGTATAGCACGGAAATCTGCTAAGGTTTTTAGAATACGATGAGGAGACTCAAAAAATACGGTAGTTTTAGGTTCTGTCTTTAGAGCAGTAAGCAGCGTCTGTCGCCCTTTCTTCTTGGGCAAAAAGCCATAAAAAATAAACTGATCCGCTGACATACCACTAACTGAGAGTGCTGCCACCACCGCAGATGGCCCTGGAATTGCTTCTACCGTAACTCCATGGGCGTGGGCAGCTTTCACCAACAATCCTCCCGGGTCAGACAGGCCTGGTGTGCCGGCATCACTGATTAACGCAACTTTTTTGCCTGCCTGCATTTTTGCAATCAGTTCAGAAATGCGGTGGTCATTAGAATGAGCATGAAAAGAAATAGTCGGGGCAAAGACCCCAATGTGTTGTAACAAAAGCTTGCTATGACGCGTATCTTCGCAGGCAATATAATCCACTGCCTGGAGCGTTGCTGCTGCCCTCCCGCTTATATCTGCTAAATTCCCAATTGGGGTAGCTACCACGTAAAGCATTATCAGCCTTTCAGTATTTTAGCAAGCTGTTTCCATTGATCTAGTGAGATATCTTGAGCACGTACATGTGGTGAAATACCGGCTTGTTCAAGAACCATTACTACATCTGCTTTAGCCAAATGCAATCCTCCACACAATGCGTTTAGGATGGTTTTTCGCTTTTCGGCAAACCCGGCTTTGACCACCCGAAAAAAATCAGATGCAGATATATCATTGAAAAATTGAGTAGAAATGTGGTCAAACACCACTACCGCACTATCAACCTTAGGCGGTGGAGTAAAGGCAGTTTTTGGCACATTTAAAATAATTTGAGGGTTAGAGTAACACTGCGTCATAATTGACAATATGCTTCGCTCACTTGAGCCTACTTGTGCACACAAACGCTGTGCCACTTCTTTTTGTAATAACAGTACCATGGCGTGGGGTAATGCGCGATATTGAAACACCTGGCGTAAAAAATATGATGAAAGATAATATGGTAAGTTCGCTAAAATAACATACTGGGGTGATCCGCGCTCTGACTTTGCTAGATACCCAATCAGATCAAACGTGCGAATATCTGCATGTACCACGTCAAGATTTTTTGCCTCAGAAAAACGCCCGGGGAGCGAATTGGCCAAATCTTCATCCCACTCAATAGCCAGTACTTTGTCTCCGCGCTCTAGTAGAGCTTTGGTCATTACTCCGCGCCCTGGCCCAATCTCAACCGATATCTCGTTTTTATGCGGTGCAACCGCGGCAAGCATGGCCAGCACGACACCGTCATCACGCAAGAAATGCTGTCCTAAGCGTTGACGCATTTAAGCTCCTGTATCTTATTGGTTCTGTCCGTAATATATTGGGATCCCGCAACTTGCTGCGCTACGCTCGGGATGACATAAGGGTTAGGTAGCATTTTTATTTCACCTTATGTTAATTTAGCACTTCTTCAACCAATATCGGTTGCACCCCGTCTGAAAGACTGGCGCCAAGTGCGGTAAACAAGCTTGGATTAAGATCAATCACTTTATCAGTCCCCGCCATATGATCATCAATGGTGGTAAAGAGCTGCTTGCCATTTTTGGTGTTGGTAACACGCACATTAGTGCCTCTCGGTAACATATTGGAAGCAGCTTGATATACAGATTTATACCATGAGGCGCCGCCAGCTTGAGTTCGGCCAACTTTTATTTTAGTGCCTTTTACCTCTATGCGATCTTCTTTTTGAACGGTGATTTCAGTTTTTTGTAATCTTCGTGATACCTCAACCCCGTTTTCGCGAACAACTTCAAAGGTCCTCGTTTTTTGGCCATCATGACCTTTTTGATCCACCCGCGATGTTCCGCGATACATATTAGGGTCTGTTTTTTCGATCGTGACAAATGAAATTTTTTCTTTCTCAATCACCGTGGTTTTTGACACTCGAGTAATAGTCACATCTATATTGTTGGTTATCGGACCATCAAGTGGAAGTGAAACCCGATCATCTGTGCCAATCTCAGGTACCTTCTGTTCGTCGAAAAGCTGGCTGATTGTGGTGGCCCAGCTTCGTATATCGCGTTTCTTTTTCCCATCAGTCATATGGATTAATGGTGCGCGTTCAATTTTAATCACACCGCCAACCAATCCACTGTTTAAATAGTGCGATACATGATCTTCTGCATATACCACCACACCATTTTGAGCTAAGGCTAATTGTGAGTCATCATAATCAGACACAAGCGCGGTTTCTGTAATGACCGCTGGCACATCAGCACTAACATCTTTAATTAAAAATGGGTAGGTCCTATTGTGCGGTTGGTCAGCCAATACCAGAGAGACCGGAAATAGCATTAAGCTAAAACCACCAAGGACCATTGCACCTAGTAATAACGCGCTAGATAATCTCATATGTCTGTAATAATGATCATTGTATCACATCTGACCTACAGGAGCTCTACACAGAGTCCCATTTGAGAACTTTAGAGTACATCTAGCAAATCAACTGGGATATCTCCTAAGAAGCGAGAAGGAGGGTTCATCTGGAGCCCGCCGTACAAACGCCGCTCAGAAGCATGTATTAGATATAACCGTTCTTTGGACCGGGTCATACCGACATAGCACAGTCGTCGTTCTTCTTCAATTTCAGAGGGATCAAAGCTACTGCGTGAATGTGGAAAAATTCCTTCTTCCATGCCACACATAAACACGACTGGGAACTCTAGGCCCTTGGCAGCATGCAAAGTCATCAGCGTTAGTGTATCCACTGTTTCGTCATATTCATCAATATCACTTTGCAGCGCTGCATTTTCTAAGAATGATTCCAAAGACTGCTCACGCGACAGCGCTGTTTTAAGTTCACCAATATTTTCTAATCGTGATTGACCCTCAGCTGTACCATCATTGAGCCAATCCCCATATCCACTTTGTGAAATTAAGAAATCAAATAAGCTCCCTAAATCCGATTGGTCATCATACATCTGTCGCAAATGTTCAATCATATGGCGAAATTGGGCAAAACTGGCTTTAGCTTTGGTGCTCAACTTACTATCATCAACCAAATTCATTACAGTACCACTCTGCAACAAGGCATCGATGCTCTTTTTGCCAATACCGCGCGGCGGGGTAGAAAGCGTTCTGGCCAAACTTACATTGTCAGTTGGATTGATGACCAGGCGGAAATACGCCAACACATCTTTTACTTCCTTGCGTGCGTAAAACCTCAGCCCCCCGAGAATACGGTAAGGGATTTTTGAGCGCAGCAATACCTCTTCTAATACCCGAGATTGAGCGTTGGTGCGGTAGAGTACTGCACACGATTTAAGACCATGGTAGAGCCCCGATTTTTTAAGTGCTATTGTTTCTTGCGCTACAAATTCGGCTTCATCAAGCTCGTTCAATGCCTCATATACGGTAATGGGAAGCCCAACCACATTATCAGTCCACAGGGTTTTGTCACTACGATGAATATTTTTTGCAATCACTGCATTTGCACCATCGAGAATGGTTTTGGTAGAGCGATAGTTTTGCTCGAGCTTCACCACATATGCATCAGGATAATCACGTTCAAAATTGAGAATATTCCGAAAATTAGCCCCTCGCCACGAATAAATGGCTTGGTAATCATCTCCCACTACACAAATATTGCGTCTCTTCTGGGCCAACATTTTTACTAACTGATATTGGGCCGCATTGGTATCTTGGTATTCATCCACCAGTACGTAGTGAAATAAATCTTGATATCGCTCTAACAATGCAGGGTCATCTTGGAATGCCTTGATGGTCAACATAATAAGATCATCGAAATCCATGGCATTCGCTTGCATCAGTTTCTTTTGGTACCGCTCGTATGCTCTGGCTACCGTTTCTTGAAAGTAACCTTCTGCAAATTGGACGTATTGGACTGGCCACATTAGCTCGTTTTTTGCGCCAGATATATAATATAAAACAGTTTGAGGTTGAAATTGTTTTAAATCCAATCCCATTTCCTCTAAGGTTGCTTTCATCAGATGCTTTTGATCCAGAGAGTCGTAAATAGTAAATGAAGCAGAGAATCCCAACTGCACTGCTTCTCGGCGTAAAATACGTACACAGATAGCATGGAACGTACCAAGCCACGGCAGGTGCACTGTTGCATCGGTTTTTGGAGATTGAAGCAGGCGTTCAATGCGCCCACGCATTTCACCGGCTGCTTTATTGGTGAACGTCACTGCCAAAATATTTTCCGGAAGCACCCCCTGTTCTTGTATTAGGTGGGCTACTCGGTGAGTTAATACTTTTGTTTTTCCACTACCCGCTCCGGCCAATATCAGCATTGGCCCAAGCCCAAAAGTGACTGCTTGCTTTTGCACCGGATTTAGTCCATCTAACAATGCGGTATTCATGCTTGGTTATTTTATCTCAAATACGAGCTATATTCTACCGTTTGTCTGGTGACCCATCAATTCTTGCGACAAACAAAAAAATCGCTAGACGAGAACAAGGATAGACACTTCTTTTAAGTTCATACCTGTTCTGCTTGCGATTTTTTTGTTTTGACACATCAGTTTAGACTGACATATCGTGAGCCAACCGGCTCGAGCTTAAGCTCTGTATCTCCTTCCATTCTCTAAGAGAATAGAAAGATAGAGCTTACTTGCATCATGGTTTAAACCATAACACCCCCCTAATTATAGTGCTTAGGACAAAGTCCGTAGCACTTAGTGGCTTACCGGCCACTATAGAAACCTGACCATATGTGCCCCTCTTCCATTCCGTCAGAAGGGAGGGTAAAAGATCATTTTTGGTAATCCCTTACTTCCCCTTCTGAAAACCACCATGGCACATCCGAGATCCTTTGAGATTCCTTGAAATTCCCCCATAACATAGTTTCCATTTGTTGAGTTGTCAATGTACATTGCTATTCCGTAGTACAGTATCCACAGTAGCAGATAAAAAACGTCTTGTCAAGACCCATTACATTGGCCATCAAGGTATCAAGATCATTCGACCTTTTTGCCCTGTTTGTGGTCCAGATTAAAGTACTTTGTTTGCTCGGGATGAAAGTACAACGAAACCTCTCCCATGGGGCCATTTCGATGTTTGCGTACCAAAATCTCCGCAATGTTCTTTTTATCTGAGTCTTTGTTGTAATAATCATCTCGATACAAGAACATCACTACATCTGCATCTTGCTCAATTGATCCTGACTCACGTAAACCGGACAGCTGAGGAATTTTAGGATGACGCTGCTCCACTGCCCGCGACAGTTGAGATAAGGCTATCACTGGCACGTTTAGTTCACGAGCAAGTCCTTTTAATCCCCGAGATATTTCAGATATTTCTTGCACTCGGTTTGCTTCTGCCGCATTGCCTATCCCCTGCATTAACTGCAGGTAATCTACTACAATCATATCGAGCCCGTGCTCCATTTGCAGCCTGCGGGCTTTGGCCCGAATTTCAGTCACCGTAGCTAATGGTGAATCATCAATAAAAATAGGGGCTTCAGATAGTATGCCCATGCCATAGTTAAGCTTACTAAAATCTTCTTCAGTCAAATTGCCAGTACGCAATCTCCAAGAGTCAATACCGGCCTGGCTGCATAGCAGACGATCTACCAGCTGTTCTTTGCTCATTTCCAAAGAAAATACCGCCACCGTCTTTTTTAGCTCAATAGCAGCATTCTCAGCCATATTCAGCGCTAATGAAGTCTTGCCCATACCAGGACGAGCCGCCACAATAATTAAGTCAGATTTTTGTAAACCAGCTAGCAGTTGATCTAGCTCATGGAAGCCTGTCGGAACACCCCGAAGCGTTCCTTTATTCTTATGCAACTGGTCGATGCGCTCAAAACTCTCGGCTAACAGATCATTAATGGAAATAAAGCTTTTATCAAAGAATTTTTGCGATACCCCAAACAACGCCTGTTCAGACATATCAAGCGCTTCAGAAGCCTCTAGAGATTGGTCAAAACTAATTTGCAATATTCGGTTAGCAGCAGTAATGAGCCGACGCAGTACTGCTTTTTCTTTAACAATATGGGCGTAGTGCACAATGTGGGCAGCTGAGGGCACTTGAGAGACCAATGAGGCCAGTGCCTCAGGCCCACCGACCTGATCAAGATGCTTCACCCGCTCCAATTCTTCGGCCAAGGTAATTAAATCAATTGGTACCCGTTTTTCAAACAAGGTCACCATAGCCGCATAAATCATGCCATGATGATCTCGATAGAAATCGTCACTACTCAAAACTGGCACCACCTTTAAGATGGCATTTTTTTCCAGTAACAGCCCGCCTAAGACTGACTCTTCTGCCTCCAGATTCTGTGGTGGTAGATGATCAGGAGAAAAGACGTTTAGAGACGCCGTAGCTTTTTCCAGTTTTGACTTGGGTTCTCTCGGACTCATACCTTACCTTTGTAAAAATAATTCTTCAGCTTCTTTAACTAAATCATCGTCATGCTCTGTGGTGACATTCTGTTTAGCCGGACTTGCAACCAACGTACATACCAAACGATACCGTACCCCAGTTAGCTCATATAATACATCCTCTAAGGTATGGCGATTCTTTTGTTCCATCAGCCGTCCTTTGTGAAATGGAAAATGCACCCCAATGGTCATCTCTGGGTCATCCCCGCTAGAAATCCCTAACAACACCGCGTCTTTGAGCAAAGCAGCCAACGTATGATTATGTGGTTTGGCTTTTTCAATAAACCGTGACCACAACTGATGTTCCGCTTGTCCTGGATGCCATTCAACAGTCTGTATTGTCTGAACGTGCTCAGCTGGCGGCTTTGCCTGATGTTGCTCTACCACTGGTGCTTGAGCTTTATGACTATCACTGTTGACTGATTTCGCCACTGTGGCTTGCCTCGCGTGGAGAATATCGTGCGTGTCTACTAATGCAGTAGCCAGTACAATATAACTATCTGGATGCGTGCGTACTTGCTTTAACGCCCACGCCCACGCAGCAGCCATTTGTAGCAGCTGGTGAGGCGAAATATCTTTAGCCCATTTTGCACTGTTGGTTTCTAGGCAGAGCGATATAGCTCGAATCATTGCTCGAACGTACTGTTCAGGATCAAGACCCTTTTTAAGCTGAAGACTGAGATCACTGAGTACTTGTTCCACATCTGCAGTACGGCACTGGGCCAGCGTTATATCAATTTGGGATAGCGGAATAAACCCCATATTCTCTGCAATTGCTTTCTCGTTTATGCGCTCACCTAACAGACTGACCTGTTGTAACAGCCCAATAGCATCACGACCAGAGCCAGCTGCAACTTCAGCCAGCAGACGAGCCCCATCCTCAGTTAATTCAATCTTTTCTTGAGCAGCTACGGTTAATAAATGCTTACTTAATAAATCAGCTGCGAGCGGGTGAAAATCAAATCGTTGACAGCGTGAGAGAATAGTACCAGGCACTTTTAACACATCAGTGGTAGCCAACACTAAAATAACATGAGCTGGTGGCTCCTCAAGCGTTTTTAAGAGGGCGTTAAACGCCTCTTTAGTGAGCATATGCACTTCATCAATAATATATACTTTGTACCGAGCTCGGACAGGTGCCGAAGCAATAGTGTCTCTAAGAGCACGGATATCATCAATGCTACGATTACTGGCTGCATCTATCTCGAATACATCAACTACTGCTTCATTATCAAACGCCCGGCAGTGTTCGCACTCATTGCATGGATCGAAGTCAGCACCCTTCTTCTGCCGACCGGTGCAATTAACACTCTTAGCCAACAGTCGTGCCATAGTGGTTTTACCCACTCCTCGCGGTCCCGTAAATAAGTATGCATGACTCACTTCCCCCCGCTCCAAGGCGTGGCGCAATGTGGTCACTACATGACCTTGGCCCACTACCTCAGAAAAGCTCTTGGGCCGCCATTTTCGATACCAAGCCATAGACATGAGTTCGTCCTTTCGCCCATTAAAACTACTCGCAGTTTAAGTCAAAATCAAGGTAGATAAACGCTACTGGTTATTCCACAGCCAATGAGTAACTCACATATTGTTGCACCAAGGCTCCTAAACACGCTACAATATGAATAAGAGGGGCTTTTATGGCTGATGCAGATCAAAAACATACACCACCAACCGATGGCATGGCTATCCCTATCCGAGCTGCCGCTGCACCTCCGCCAAATGCTCCGCCAGTCATTACTCCTGAAGAGCTGATTAAAGATACCACTACCGATGAAGCTGAGCGCTTTTTAAGTACCACCCCGATTGATATTGAATATGTCGATCTGGCCAAAGTGGTGGTACCAAAAGAAATACTCAACCTTATACCTGAGCACATCGCCCGCAAGTTTCAAGCCGTCCCCATTAATATCGAGGGCGACACCTTAATTGTGGCCATGGTTGACCCACAAGATGTAGAAACCATTGAGCTGATCAAACGCAAAACCGGCTATATTGTAAAGCCTCAGCTAACGACTCAAGATGATATTACGCATATTCTAGATCAATACACTGGTCTGCAAGCCGAGCTCGATGAGGCCATTGAATCAGCCGATCTTGGCGTAGAAAAAAAAGAAGAAGCCAAGCAAGAAAAAGTTGATCCCGAAAACGAGAATGCCCCTACCTCACGTATTGTGTACTCGCTGTTAAAACGAGCGGTGCGAGAAAAAGCCTCTGATATTCATATTGAGCCAGAAGAAAAAGAGGTCTCTATCCGGTTCCGACTTGACGGAGTGTTGCACAAAAAAGTGTCGTTACCAAAAGAAATTCAAGCTGCTGTTACTTCTCGCCTCAAGATTTTAGCTAATC
>OBEQ012020817.1_pt1 | contig 17239 bp, 20 predicted proteins | sample 1670901 | NCBI WGS metagenome assembly OBEQ01 (sample SAMEA104232315, study PRJEB22302) | groundwater metagenome | biome: forest; feature: aquifer; material: groundwater | place: USA | collected 2011-08-07 | depth 5.4 m
CTTCATAGTATCTTAATGTACTAACTGTAGTACCTGTGATTTTGCATATTTCACCAATTTTGAGTAGACCTTTTAGACTATTTTCCATTTTTTAGGGTTCTCCATGTTGACTCTCAAGTTAACTTTAGAGTGTACATTATGATTGTACCCTAATAAACGAGGATACAAACCGAAAGGAGAACAATATGAAAAAATATATTCTGCCGGCAGTACTAGGGATTAGTCTCTTAGTCGGAGGCTTTGCTTTAGCATATGGCGGGTGTCCATGCGGATTATCCTGTACATGCAGCCCATGTAACTGCAATAAATAACTGAATCAAGGACTGGCATATGCCAGTCCTTCTTTTTTTTATGTTTCCCTATTGTTGGATTACTGCATTGCTTGCTCTTCTTGCTAGCCTTGGAGTTTCATTTTTTAAACCAAGTAAAGAAATTATTGTTCTTGAAGCAATTTTAGTTATTGTTATATTTAGCTTTTTTATTCTAAGAAAACTAAGGAATAAGAAAAACAAATGTTGTTCAAAAATTAATAAGTCTGATTAAGATAAGTAAATAATCTTTTTTTACTAACTATTGGAATTATGTGGCTATTTCATTTGAGATTTGGTTCTGTTAGGTTATGTATTTATGTGCAGCATGATTGTTTAAATACTTCATAAGAGTTAAAATATAACCAATTAACCAGTTACATTTTGATTGATTCCAAAGTTTAGGATTTTCTAGATCTGGACATTTAAATTATGGAGATTGCACAATGCAAATAAGAAGAGTTTTTGTACTCAATGGACTAGTAAATTTAGCAATATTTGCAGCAAGCGGAGGTTTAGTAACCGCTGGAAAAGAACAGATAGAAAGAGGAGTCAAAAACTATAATGAGAGAAGAACTACAACAAAACAAGAACCAAAACATACGGAAGTAGTGTTAAAAGAACCTGTCGAGCTACCCATTAATATAAATTATGTTACTGATTTTGCTATTGGTGGATTACTGGGAATAGCAGTTAAAAAAGTAATTGAAAAAAATATAAAATTAAATGTTGTAAATAAAAGATTGTCATCTACTATAAGTAAGCTTCAAAAGTTAGAGAATGATGATCTCCCTGGAATTGAAAGAACTTTACAAGAATTTGTTAGAAGCGAAGGAATTAGATATGAAGCCCGCCAAAACGGTAATCTCATAGAATCAATTCAAGACTTGTTAAATGCAATCTTAATTCATGTTGATTCACAAAATAGATCTGTTAAACCATTTCTTGATGAATTACAAAAACTAAGAATAGCAATTGCACAACCTTTTACTGAACAATTACAAGATGACAGTAATATAGATGCGGCCGTAAGAGAAGCTATAGTCCAGTCATTAAAAGGCAATGACTTAATAAAATACTTAGAGACTACTATTGTTAATGCGCTAAGAAATAGTGGTGCTGATAAAATAATAGGCAAAAACACTGTTAGCTCTTTAGAAAAGAAGGATCTGATAAATGATGATGGAGTTACTGCATTAAAACAGGCAATGCTAGAGGTTTTTAAGAGCCCTTCATTTATAGAAGCATTAAATTATTCTCTTTGTGCTAATGTAACTGAATATGATACAGCAGATAAGCTAATGAGAGCACTTTTACACAGATTTAAAATTAGTTTACAGGACAATGATCCGGATTTAATTGCATTAAAGGATGCCATTGGAGAAGCTCTGAAAAATAGAAAGATATCTAGTTAAAGCTTAATGTAATAATCCTTTAAGTATTAGAAACAAAAAGACTTTAATATTGTAATATTTGAATTTCAAGGAAGGCAAAATACGATGAAAAAGTTTTTTAATAGCATCCTAACAGTCTTGTTTTTATCCTCAACAATGCTAAATGGATTTTGTGCAGCAGAATTAATTACTACAATTCCAATAGAAATTGATAATGTAGAAATAGATGAAACAAGAAACAAGATTTATGGATTGGACTCAGCTAATGGAACTTTGCTTCAAGTAATTGATGGCTCAACTGATTCTTTGTTAACTCCCATTACTATAAGAGAAAGTATTACTAAAGCAGCTGTTAATTCTGATACAGGAATAGTTTATACAAAAAAATTCATACAGTTTGGTTCATTTTTTGGAGGTGAACAAGATACTTTAGGGGTTTTTGTGGTGAATGCTCCACTAAATATGGACACTGACACTTTCATCGAAGTAACTGCTGGACTAGAAGACATTGCTGTTAATCCCAGCACAAATAAAATATATACAACAAATACTTTAAACATGGTTGGAATGTTGGTAGAAATTGATGGTTCATCAAACAGCATTTCAAAAAACATTGATATAAGTAAAAATCCAGGAAACATAGCAATTGACTCTAAGAATAAAAAAATGTACATAGCTACTCAGGATAATGTAGATGTAATTGATACAAGCGACAATATGCTTGGAATAGAAGGATCTGTTTCTATAGTCGGAATAAGAGATGGTTCAAAAATTACTGCAAATCCAAACACAGAGAGAACATATGTAAGTGACAGTAGCAATGACACTACAAAAGTTCATGTAATAAATATAATGTCTCTCGTAGAAACAACTTCTCTACCAATCGATGTGTTTTCAGGACTTAGTAAAAATGGTTCTGTAGGCGGACTTGCTATAAATCCAAACACAAATAAATTATACATAGGATATAGTGACAGTGATTCAGGCGAGGCAAAAGTAGTTGTAGTAGATGGCGAGACAAACACCGTTGATAGTGTAATAAGTTTAGGACAGACTAGTGTATATGACATTGCAGTAAACTCTTCTACAAACAAAGTATACGTACGCACACCCAGTGACATTAAAGTGCTAAAAGGAGCTGAGGGAAACACTTTAACTCCTCCCTCTTCTACAAGCGGAGGAACAAGTACTTCCTCTGGAGAACCAGTATTTGTTACAAGTTTTAAAAATGCATTAGAAGATATTATTTCAGCAAGCAAAGAATTAAATAAATTAGCAAAAAGTAAAAAAGACAAATCAGAAAAAATTACTCTTAGAGTTATAGCTCAAGGGACTATCAAACAAGCAAGTAGGTTAAAGTCAGCACTTAAATCTTCAGTATGTAAAAAGATAGTTCCATCACTTGTGGATAAGCTTTCACTAGAAATCAATGGGTTTAGAAATTCCTTATGCTCACATGGAGCTTCACAATGCCTTGGTAATGATGCAGAAGCCATTTTTAACAGGATAGAAGAATCTTTTAAAACAATTAGTGAGATCTCTACTCTAGATGATGATGTCAATGGAGTTATTGATGTTTGTGAAAAAGGCAGCAAATAGTTTCAAATCTTAAAGACAAAGCAAAGTTTTTTACTATGCTACTTTTCTCTCATCATTAACAGCAAAGTGAGTAAGTCCAAAATCTGTAAGTGCCGATAATTGAATCCTACTTAATCCTGCTTTATCATCAAAATATAGTGCGCCACTATCAGCATTAATTATTTTTAAATCATGACCTTCTGTTGGATTGATTTTTAAAACTACTCCATCCTTTACAGAATTTCCTTCTAAAAACCCTCTAACAGCTTTGGGTTCAATAGGTTTATAGGCATTAGCAGGATTAAGAACTTGAATTCTCATATTAATTTCTCCTTTTTTAATTAGTAATATTTTAACCTTTGAGGTTTCAAAAGTTGTATCTGACTATATAAATTCATAAAGTTTTATAGAGGGCTATTTAATAAAAAATGGTTTTGAGAAACATTATATCTGTGTAACAAAATTCTTACTTATTAAGAAAAGCCTGTATGCTAGTTTAAATCAGTTCACTAACTACATTTAATTGGAGGGATATATGAGAGTTTCAGGCCCAGGTTCTAATCCAGGAGTTTCTTCTAAACCAATAACTGGAGAACTTTTAAGTGAAGAACAAATAAATGCTTATAATCATACAAAAAACCCTGGACCAAATCAGTTAAAACAAAACTTTTTTGATTGGTGCATTCATGTTCTTCTTTCACATCCAAACAGGCATGTAACTATAGATCTTGATCGTGTAAATGAGATTTCAAAAACATTAGAGCCACAAGATCCTGCTAAAGCTTACGATTTTGCTGATGATATGACACCTGAAGCTGCGGATAGAACTCGACCAATAAATCCTGAATTAGTATTTTTTGCTTTAGCACTAAACATTTCAAACCAGGGCGGATACATATATGAATGTCCTAATGGGAAACCAGCAGTATGGCAAAAAGATGGTATAGATGTAAATGCATTTAATGATCTATTTCGTGAGTTGTCTGAAAAAGATCTTCTTCCTGGATTACCTGAATCTAGAATTAAAAATCCTGATGATGTAGAAACATTAATGAAACCAGCTCTTGTTCAGGAAAATAGAGAGCCTGTTCCTTTTTTAAGAGATAGACTACAGGTATTTAAAGAATTTGCAAGTCCTGGCGCCTGGGAAAAATTAGCAAAAATTTTAAATTCAACTAGAAAGGAAGATGGGAGTTATCATTTTGATTTTAAGTCAATTCATGACATTGCTAAAACTTTTCCTGTCAGCTTTGGTAGAGATGTATTTCTAAAAAAAGCAGCGCTTCTTCCAATGCTTTTTGCAAGTAATGCAAATACTCGTGGAGAAAAAGTTTCAATAGATGGTATAGTTGCTGCTGATTTTTGGCTACCATGGACAGATCACAATACTGGTATGACAAAACTTTCCGATGAAATTGTTGAAAGCCTTGAAAAACAAGAAATCATGCGCCCAGATGATTTAAGAGTACAACAAATGAGAGCAGCAACAATTGTCATAAGTGATCTTATGGCTCAACTTTCTGGAAAGCAGATAAATGAGATAGATGCTCTTAAATGGTTAGAAAGACTTGATGGCTCCCTAAGAACTTTTCAAGATGAAACAAAAGCAGTTGCTGAAACAGAAGGAAGAAAAATAAGCAAAAATCCTATGCTTGTACCGACATTTAATTTTTAATTGGTGATTCGTTTTTCTGTTTTGATTTTTTTCATACATTTGTTTTATAACAGGATTTGATTCTTTACTTAAGATATAATATTTCGATCTATGAAAGTAAATCCAGCAGGTGATCAAGATAAATATCGTTTCCTAGGAGCAGGTCCAACTTCCTTTAGCATAAAAGAGAGTTTAAATTCTGCAATAGTTACTCCAAAAGACTTTGGAGCTTTACTTAAAAACGGTTCTTATAAACAAAATTTATTTAATGCAATATTTGAGCTTTTAGAAAAAGGAAAAGAGGTTACTGTTAACTTCGGTTCCCCAACCCTCATAACAAATTTCTTTGCAGCAGAACTAGCTGATTCTAAAACTGCTGACTGTTTTGATCGTGAGTATGGAATCACTGTAGAAATAAATAAAGATAACGAAGCCCTGGCTTCTTCTGTTACTTTCAAAAAAGTTAGTAATAGTCCAGGCTATGAGATTCATAATGTCAATCCTCTTTCTGACTCCCCCAGCACGGATGGAGGACTACTAGATGCTGATGATGAAAAAGGCAAGAGACAAGAAAGATATTTTCAAACACCTTGGGAGTCAACCGAAGCAAACAGTTACAACAACAAATCCAAAAAAAAAGATTCAAGCTTCTTTGAAAAGAATTATCTGGGGACTAATGAAACTGCTGATTTTAGAAGAGAAAACATTGCAAATCATTCAGGAGATTTCACCCGGGATAGAAATTTAAATTCTCTTCTTGTACAAATAGTGCAATATAAAAAGATCATAAACATTCCACAGAATAATTCTTCAAATGAATATGATCCAAAAGGTTTATTTATATACTTGAATAAAAAAACAAATGAAATTCAAATAATTCTAAATGGAAAGAAAAATATTGATAATGAAAGTTTACAAAGTGCAGTAATTATTCCTATTGTTGTTCACTTTTTAAAAAACAATTTTTCTGTCTTATTAAATTATGGTATTCAAGATATTATGCCATTGAATTATGAAGTACGAACAAGCAAATTATTTGAACTAATAGATGAAAAGTATAAAGTTGAAGCAACTTCAAATATTTCTATCAAAGTAGAAGAAAGAGAAGATGAAGGAAATTTATTTACCTTTGTTGTCTTAAATCCAGATTAATTCTAGTTTTTTACACCCAGTCAGTTTTTCTAGCTTTAACTAAAGCTGTAGCAGTAGCAACAGGACGGCCCTTATCATCAGTGACAACAGCTTTAGTGTGTATATTATTTCCTTCTCTTTTAACAATTTTTCCTTCACAGGTATACCTGTGTCCAGCAAATAAAGGAGCATTATATTTCAATGTTAGTTGCGAAGTTAGTCCGTATTCTTTGTCACTAAGAGCACCTTCCTGATTAGAGAAGGCTACACCTGAAGCTACTGTATCTAATAATGAAGCTGTCCACCCACCGTGCACACAGCTATGAGGATTTAATGTAGTCTCTTGAGGAGTGACTGCAATAGCACACTTCTCATCATCTCTTAAAAGATTACTTGAATCTATTCCAATCTGTTTATCATATAAATTATTATAACCTCCAGCACGAATTGTTCCAGCTGTTACAGGCTTAAAGCTGTTCACAAACATAAATTTCTCCTCTTTTAAACTTTATTGCTGTAAATTGTACCTTAGAAAGGTTAAATCATTTTTGAAATCATCTTAAAAAATTGAAATCAGACCTTACTAGACAAAGTCAGCCACATAATTTTTTCACCATTCTGGTTTATTAGGCATTTCGAAAACTATAACTGTAATAACAGGAGAGCTTTGTCTTCTTTTACTAACTTCTTTAGGAGAAATATTTACTTCGTCTCCATCTAAAAGGTTTTTAAACCCTTTTTTTCCTAACGTTTTTTCCAAAAACGGTAAAACACTACCAGATACACTTGTACCGAGAGAAAAAATATTGGAAGAGTCTACAATATTTCTAACACTTTCATCTCCTACAAGACCATCTAAAAGATCTCCTCCAGAAGGTTTATATACACTGCTAATTGTGCAAATTAAATCGCCATTACCATTAATAATAGCTCCACCAGAGTCACCAAATCCACAAGCTGCAGTCGTGACTACATAAACCCTTTCTGAACACTCTTCACATCCGCTTTGTACTTTCCTTTGAAGATTAACAAATGTTCCACTAGATAGCAAATTATGATCTGCACTATCCATATGCCCTATTTTATAAGCATCACTTCCAAGTAAAGTTTCACTTTTTGGATTTAGTTTTAAAAATGTTATGGGATCTTGTCCTGGATTTCTTGCTGCAAGCAAAGCTATATCTAAGTGTGAATTTACATCTACAACCTGAAGCTCTAAAGTTTTAGATGAAACAATACTACTGTATTTATCTAAGACAGGAATTTCTGCCGTGAAAAAGGTCATAGGTCCAATTCCAAACATCTGTTCTACAAAAGAACTAAGACCATCTTCTAAACAGTGGGCAGCAGTTAAGAAAAGTCCATTTGGAGAAATCGCAATAGCAGATGCTGCGTTATTTTCAACTAGCCCTGAGGTTTTTAATTTGCCTACAGATTCCTGAAATCTTCCTAAGGTAGCAAATTCAGAAGTACTTAAATTCGCACCTACAAGAGGAAATTGTCTGTCAGCTATATCACCAGAAATACCAGAAACGCTTCTAAGAGAACATTTTATAGGCTGACTTCCTATTCTAGAAGAAACAGTTCCAAGGCTCTTAGAAATTGCATTTACTGTGTTCATTAAGTAAAAGCTTAAAATACAAATTGGAGATTTATCGAATTTTTAATTATCTTTTTATTTCTTACAAGAATTAAATTTTTTTTAATCTTTTAAGTTAAGAAAATATCTGAGATATATTTACATACCGGATTTGTCTATAGCAGGAAAGTTAGTAGTCAAATGTAAAGTAATCACTAAAGTTATTAATTTTAGTGATTGTGTTTAGGTTTAGTTCTTGGTGGATAGAGTCTTCTCGTACAAGAGTTAATAATAAAGGGGGGAAATAGTAATGCCAAAATTTATGTGTAGTCATACTCTTCAACCAGGAAAAGTTACTGCTGAGCAAGTAAGGGAAATTCAACAAGCCACTCAAAAAGATCCAAAAGTAAAAGGCTATAGAAGCTTTATCAATCTTGGTGAGGGCAAAGCAATGTGCATATTAGAAGCACCTGACAAAGAATCATTATCCAGCTGGTTTAAAAAAATGAATATGCCCTTCGATAGTATAGTTCAAGTAGAACTAGAGGGTGAACGCGGTACACTTCAGTCCGTATAAATATTTCTAAAAATACCAGAAAAAAAAGAAGCAATCGTTTTTGAGGTGCTTCCTTTTTTATTTGTTGAGATACCTTGCCATATAAAAGAGAGTATAGAGGACATATTTATATCCCTGAACTAAACCCTATTACACGCTCTTTTATTAACTGATTATCCTTTGTAAACAGGGCCAAGCTCAGGATGTATAAAAAGCTGCTTACCATGCCTTTCAGCTCGAGTAGGGGGTTTTTCCACTTTAGGCTCGACGTACTTCTCAAAAAACAATGTAGCAAATCTATTCATCGAATGCCCTTCATCACTATTAAAAACCAAACTTAAATCTCTATGATTACCCGTTTCCCAATTTTGGTATCTCTTTCTATTGTTATCTACATATTGAACATCAGTTATATCTAGATGTGGTGTTCTAAGTTTTTCAACATCACTTCCCACTCTTAGTTCTCTATAATATTGTGATAACTGCTTTCCATTATAAGGCCTAATGGATATTGTTAATTTGGCTTCATTGGAACCAGGCAGGTATGGTCTATCAGCTTTAACAAAAACACTTTGCAATTTCCCACCCGACTCAAATTCAAATGCAGCAAGTTGAGTTTTTCTATCATCATATTTAGTTAATCTGATTTTACTATCACCTTTTGATAAACCTTCTAAAAATTTCCCTAGAGTTATTAAATATTTCTGTCTGTGAATATCTCCATTTGTGTGGTACCACCTTGAGACTAATGCATTATCTAAATGAGCAGAGCCTACTGCTCCAACTAAACCATCATCTACCCATTTTCTTACTGCCCTATGAATACTATAACTAAAATCATCTTGAGCACTTACAGGTAAACCAGGTACTGACTGTACTCTTTCAGTTTGAATACCTATTGGTAATGATTTCATAAATTTGTCTCCTTGTAAAAAATTGAACTTAAGTATAATACCAAAATTTTTTAATTGTTAATATCTGTAATTACTTACAGTAACTGTATGAAATGAACAATCTTGTCACATGTAGCAAGGACTCCTTAAAATCGCTATTTTCGAAATACTTTAAAAATTCCTATACCATCTAGGACAGCAATACTTGCCCCTTTGTTTTTATTGATATCAATTCCTTCTAACTCATTATATTCACTCGCATCAGTTTTCTTAGATTTCTCTAACAGGCAAACAATTTCGTCACTGATTTGATTAGGAGTGCAATGTTTTGGAACTTGTTTACTTCTAGGAGAAGGATCATGAATAATAAATTCATTATTTAATTCTTTTCTAATAAAGCCTGTAGCATTAACATAATGTCCCCCAACTCTTCTGTAAGCAACTTTAGTTAAAGTTGGTTTATACCACCCTATTTGGAGAATTGTGTTTGAAGTACCAATTAATCCTTGCATTGCATTTGATATAGAAGGAGGCTTACCAATAGGACAATTTTTACCCATATCCCAACCTTCCCAAGATGTCCGGGCTTTGTATCCTCGCTCTCTTATATACTTTTCAAGCCCCATAAGCAGATCTGCTGTTTCTGTCCCAGTACTGTCATTAGTTTGCATATACTCTACAAGCTGTTCCACCAACTTTGTTTGAGCTTCTAATTCACTAGACTTTCCCATTGGTGGGATTAACATTTGAAAATGCTTTTTTGCCAAATGAAAAAGAGCATTTGATGCAGCTACAGGTCCACACCATAATCTCCCATTTTCTTTTAAAGTTTTGATTTGTGGATCTACCTGACAAATATTAGGCATAGAAGACTTATAAACATAAAAAGGTAATGAAGTAATTTTCATAAGATACTCTTTAAATTAGTTATTAATTGTAAAATTTTAGCATGTTAATGAAACCCTACTGCTTCAAGTGGTTTCAGACCTCACAAGACAAAGTGAGAACTAAAATTATGGAGCATAAAGGACATATTTACATACCAAACTTAGCACCAATGTAACCGTGGGTTACATGTTTGATCAAATTATTACTTCACATTAAAATAGAATAACTATGCCAGAAATTTCCAGATTCTTAGGAATAATAATCATGATCTTTTATAAGGATCATGCTCCTCCACACTTTCGTGCTAAATACTCTGATAAAGCAGGAATCTTTTCAATTCCTGACCTAAAAATGTTTGAAGGAAATTTGCCCACCAAAGTAGTCTCATTAATAATCGAATGGGCTGAAATGCACAAAAATGAGCTTATGGTAGATTGGAATCTGGCTCAAAAAGGAAGTCCGTTAAAGAAGATTGAGCCGTTAGTATAATTAGTTTTAAGAGGCAAATAAATATGTATTCAGTTAAAAGAGTAAAGTATTTAAATGATTATAAACTTGAAGTTGAGTTTAACTCAGGTGAAATAAAAATAGTTGATTTGTCAAATCACTTAGACGGAGAAATTTTTGAACCTTTAAAGAAGGTAGAATATTTTAAAACAGTTAAGGTAAACCCAGAGTTTGAAACTATTTACTGGGAAAATGGTGCTGATATTGCGCCTGAATTTTTGTTTGAGCTTGGTAAATGAATCGAACCTCAGAGACAAAGTTGGAACTAAGTTAAAAGAGTATAGAGGGCATATTTTTATACCGGATTTAGCTCTTGCTGCATGATGTACCCTCTAGTGCTTATCACTATTGTTTCACAAGGACAGACTTGGTTTATCATAGCTTTATTAAAAAACTAATCAAATCGCACTGGCTCTTTTACTCCAACAAGCTGTCCATCTCTTTTGTCTGCTACCACCAACCCATTAAACAACTTGAATGCTATTGCATAAATGGTGATAGCTGAAAGAACTCCAATTAAGAAATCTGTAATTATAACCACAAGTGCTGTGTAAATCATTAATCCTGTATGAAAACGGTTATGGCTTAAAATACCTAGAACTTCTGCAGGTTTGACCATATTGAAAGCAACATACATAAGTACTCCACCAATACAAGCCATTGGAACATGTTCAAGGTAAACAGCAAGATAAGCAGCCAAAATCAACTTCAGAAAACACTTAAATATTCCTGCAAGTGGAGTAGTACCACCTACTTTTATATTAGTTGCAGTACGTGCTAAAGCTCCTGTATGTGGAAATCCATTTAACATTGGAACAATAATGTTTACCAAACCCTGTCCCCAGAGTTCTTTGTTTGGATTAAACGGTGTGCCTTGATTATTAGCAAGTCTATCTGCCATTCTTGAACAAAGTAAGCTCTCAATACCACAAACAAATACGATAGCTACAACAAAGTAAATAATATCTTTTACAACTATTAGACTCATTTCAGGAATTATAGGAGGAGTAAATGTCCAAAGATGTGAAGGAATTGAACCATATTTTGTTCGGATAAGTGTAAGTTCTTGTTCAGCCAGAACAGTTGATGATAGTAAAGTTCCAATGCCAATAGCAATTAATGGAGCAGGAATATAAATAGAAAATTGCAGCAAGTATTTAATAATAAAAAATGTACCTAGTGCAAGAAGCAAAGCATAGATATTGAATTCATGCAGATTTGAAAATATTGTTACCAACTTATGTAAAAAACCATGTTCAAGTTTAACTTTTAGTCCAAGCACTTCACCTATCTGTGACAAAGCAATAGTAATTGCAATGCCTATGGTAAACCCAACGACTATTGAGTATGGAACAAGAGAAATAATTCTACCTAGCCCAAATAATCCCATTAACATTAAAATTATTCCAGCAATAATAGCTACAACAACAAGAAATCCATGTCCAGTTGCATGAGCAACCTGACCATCAGAAGTAATTCCATATTTATGCATAACGCTTGCAATAACTGGTATAAGTGCAGCAGTAGGTCCATAGACCTGATATTTAGAACCACCAAATAATGCTCCAACTAATCCTGCAATAGCTCCACCTACAATACCTTGTTCTGGCTCTAGTCCAGAAGCCATTGCAAAACCCATTGCAAGAGGGATAGCTACCATAGCCACAATTAATCCTGCTGTAAAATCACGAAAAATAATTAAATGTCGACTAGAATTTTTCAAATCCTCATATCTAGCATCAAAAGGATTAAGAAATAATTTCAATCTTTCCCACATAACTTATAATCTCCTCTAAAACAAATACTCAATGTAAAAACATATTATTCGTATAATGAATTTATAATCTTAACATATTAGAATACTTGAATGTGTATAATCTACTAAAGAACTATGCAAGAACATAAAGAAAAAACAATCCATGAAGAACAAATTAACTCTGTCTCAAATTTATTTTCCATATTATCGCACTCAATAAGAATTAAAATCCTCTGGCTCTTAAAAAAGAACAAAAGCTTAAGTGTCCAAGAGCTACAAAAACAATTGAACATAAGCCAGTCAAATGTTTCGCAACATCTTGCATTGCTAAGAACTCATAAATTAGTTATAGAAGAACGAAAAGGCAAAGAAGTTTACTATAGTTTAAAAGCTTCAAAAAAGATTTCAAAAATACTTGCTAGTGCAATTCATCTGATCGCATACCAGATGGCAGCAAATAGTGAGCTTCTATCAACCTACAACGAGTTATTATCTTTCTTAGGTTAAAAATACAAATTATAAATGACAAATAACATTTCTACACATGAGTTAAAAAGTATATTAGGTGAAAAAGATATCCCTGAATATCTATTAAATACACCTGTTGCTGAACTGTTAAAATATCAAAATCTTTCAGCAAATTTTAAAGAATACAAAAAAGCTCAAATGGCAATTGTTATGTGCATGGATAATAGAAAGCAATTAACAATTCCTAACAAATTTGCTTATATTTTAAGAACAGCAGGGGCAAGGATTACAGGAAGTGAATTTAAACTTTCATTTGCTATTGGCTTCGATGAGGTAAAACATGTTGCTCTTATCGGACACACAAATTGTGGAATGGTAAATCTTACAAGTAAGAAAGATAAAGTGGTTCAGGGTTTAATTAAAAATGCAGGTTGGAACAAGGAACAAGCTGAAAATCATTTCAATTCATTTGCTCCATTCTTTGAAATTGAAAATGAAGTTGATTTTGCCTTTAGTGAAAGTAAGAGACTAAAGGAAAAATATCCAAAAATATTGTTTGTACCAATGGTGTATAAAGTAGAAGATAATTTACTTTACTTGATTGAACTTCAATAAAAAGAAATCGGACCTCAGAGACAAAGTCAGAACTAAATTAAGAGAGTATAGAGATCATATTTATATACCAGATTTAGCTCCTGCTGCATGATTTATTGCTTAGAGTTGCTCACTAGTTCACAAAGATTAAATCATTATAAAAACAAGTTTTAACCCATCAATTTTTTAGTAACATATAAAGCTATGACTTTAAGATCATTACCAGTACACGCAGCATTATTTGGCAACAATCCTTCTTTCTTACCTTTAGGAATGAAGCTAAGAGAGGCTGGTGTAAAAATTGAAAATGATGCACCGATTCCAGAAAATATGCTAACTGAATTTACCGAGATTGTTCCAACAGTTTCATTTTATAAAGATGGGGAAGTAAAACATTTAAATGTTACAGGTATCAAACAGACAGTTGATATATCTTATCCTTCTTGCCCTGGTCAGATTACCACTGTAGAACAGGCTTTAGCCTATACAGAATCTTTCCTTCTTGCTAATGGTGCAATATTTGAGAATGCTAAAAAAGTAAATCGCGAGCTATCTTTATATAAGATTTTTAGAGGTAATCTAGAAGAAAGAGAAGGTGTTGTATTAACTCTAATGAAATCTAACGGTGTTTGCTTTGAAGTTAAATTGCTTAGGACAATGGAAGAAGTTGAAAATCTAAATTTATAAATCGGACCGGCGAGATTTGAACTCGCGACCCCTTCCACCCCAAGGAAGTGCTCGTTTTTTTATATGCTGCAGACAAGCTGCAGCTTCCTTTGGCTAAGAATTACGCTGGCTCGGATTCGCCAAATAAATTGGACGAATCCTATACTTGTAAATTCGTTATTGGATATTGTAAATAAAGTCGGAATCAGCATTAGAGATGTATTTCAAAATTAATTGAAGCAGATATACAATTTTAACTTGCTAACTATTTTTAAATAGTATAATTTTCCATCGAGATAATAAAAGATTTTTTAAAGGAGAATTATATGAAAACAGTTTCAGGACCAGCAACCAAAGTTATTAGAACACAACAAAGAGAAAACGCTGGCATACCAATGCAAAGAAGGGGTGAAGTCCTTGTTTGTGAGGGTGGCAATGTTGTCTTAAGATTACGAGAGTCATCAGTAGGTTCATTAGCAGAAAGACAAGCTAATCCAAATGGAGTTAAAGCCAGAAGGTTTAAAGAAGTAACAGAAGGTTTTTTCGGCAAGTAATTTGTTTTTAAATCGGGACTCAGGTACAAAGTGAGCTGCTCAAGCAAAGCTTGAGCGAGCCTTGCCCTGAAAGGGCGGGAACTAAAATTATGGAGTATAAGGGGTTATATTTACATACCGGATTTAGCTCCTGCTGCGTGATTTACTATATTTCACAAAAGAAGATTAATTCTTAATGATTCATTAAAAAAACTTTGTTACTTTTAACAAGACAATGAAGATTAGTCCCTATTACATAATTAAAAGCTTTTTAGGACTTTCACCTTTGAATAGAGAGGAAGTACAGTCTTTATTTGACAAAACTGGCCACACAAGAAGTTCAACTTACCCACAAGCAATTATTAATTGGGGAAAAATTAAATTGCTATCTGGCGTTTTAGAAGATTCATATGGACCGCTAGCTCATGTCTATATGGAAGGTAATCCTATAACTTATTTGCACAATGCAGATCAATTTGATTGCTTATTGTCGCATGTAAACAATGGAATTCAATTAGCAAAGAAGGGTTATTATCAAGGAGCTACTGATCTACTTCAAGATCAAGAGCAAGCTAAGCAAACCGGGATTGCTCTCGAATTGAGAACAACTAAACTTGAAAAGTTGCCAGAAGATGGAAAAGAATTAAAAGACGCATACAAAAGGTGTAGAGATGCTTTTTTCAACCATGACCTAGGTACAGTTGTTATACCAACCTTAAAATTCGACCAGCCTTCACAAAATCCAAGACAAAGAGCAATGCAAAAAGCAATTTATTACCATGAAGCAGTTAAAAGTTTAGAAGAATGGCTTCATGCAGTTCAATTTACATCCAATACATACGTGAGTGAGCTTTTTAAAGATAGTACCCCTCAAATAGTACATTGGCAATATGATGCAAGAGTAATCCCAGATGGTAAAAATTTCTTGGAACACGATATTGCTGCTATGTTTTTAGAAAATGGTATCCCAGTTACGGAAAACTTTTTAAGGAAATATGATAGATATAAGCTCATTGAAGAAGCCGATAGAATTAAAATAAGCCCATTCCCACCAAAGGAAGATTAGAATTGTTCCTTTGGTTGTTGTAGATCCTGATTTTCTTTCAGCATTGACTTCTTACCGTATAATATCGGACCGGCGAGATTTGAACTCGCGACCCCTTCCACCCCAAGGAAGTGCTCTACCAAGCTGAGCCACGGCCCGTAATCAGAAAATCAGTATTCAGTATTCAGAAAGAGAAAACAAACCACACAATATTATAACTGTTTAATAAAGTAATGCTAATGAATTACATTGACCTTGATTTAATTTTTATTATTCTCACTATATTTTTTAACAAGCTCCATTATTTCAATAGGCACTGCAATAACCACAGTATTTGAAGCTGTTGGTCCAAGCCCGTCAATTGACTGATGTGTCCTAAGCTGCATTGCACCAGGGCTTGCATGCATTGTCTTTGCTGCTTCAGCTAAATTAAACGCTGCCATTTTGTCACCTTCTGCTTTTGTAATTGTGGCTCTTTTTTCCCGTTCCGCAGATGCCTGACGTGACATCATTTTCTTTAATTCTTCAGGTACATCAATATCCTGAATTCTAATTCCCTTCACTTCAAGTCCCCATTCTTTTGATTCTTTTTCAACATTAGCTTCAATTGCTTTTCCTATTTGCTCACGCTCAGCAAGAATTTCATCAAATGTCATTCCACCCATTACGTCTCTCAGTGCCGCCTGTGCATATTGAGAAATTGCATAAGAATAATTTTGAACTTTTACAACTGCAGATTCAGGATTGCTGACAAGAAAATATAAAACTCCATTTATTGAAACTGGCACATTGTCTTTTGTGATTACCTGCTGTTTTGGAATATCCATTGTCAGTATTCTTGTGTCAATAAGTCTAGTTTCATCAATTAAAGGAATAATGAAAAACATTCCAGGACCTTTTATTGAGCTGTATCTCCCGAGTCTGAATACAACTGCTTTTTCCCACTGAGCAGCTATTTTTATACCCGAGGAAATAAATAATGCAATTGCAAGAATAATTGCAAACGCTATTGTCCCAAGTACTGGAGCAGAATACATTAACGGTGAAGTAAGAACAAAACCAAGACCAGAAATTGAAAAAAAAATGATCATTGAAATGTAATTTGTGATGAGAACCATGGATCTGTCTCCTTTATGATTTGAAAACCAAGTTAATTATATCTTTTAAGGTATTATTAAGTAGTGAGAGATACAAATATTTAATGAGTATTGATTCTACTAATAAATTCAAACTTGACCCCTTCCAGGAAGAAGCCATTACTGCTTTAAAAAAAGGGATTAGTGTTGTCGTTAGTGCACCAACAGGATCAGGAAAAACTGCAATTGCAGAGTTTGTTATTGAAGAAGCATTGAAAGAAAATCAAAGAGTATTTTATACCACTCCTCTTAAAGCTCTCAGTAATCAAAAGTTTCATGATTTTCAAAAAAAATATGGAGAAGAAAATGTCGGCATTGTTACTGGAGATTCTTCAATCAATCGTGACGCACAAATAGTAATTATGACTACTGAGATCTATAGAAACATGCTTTATGGTACTGTTCTTGGTTCAATTGATGAAAATTTAAAACACTTAAAATATCTTGTTCTTGACGAGTGCCATTACATGAACGATAGAGAACGAGGAACCGTCTGGGAAGAAAGCATTGTTTATTCACCACCAGGGATTCAAATACTTGCACTTTCAGCTAC
>OBEQ010280355.1_pt1 | contig 17238 bp, 18 predicted proteins | sample 1670901 | NCBI WGS metagenome assembly OBEQ01 (sample SAMEA104232315, study PRJEB22302) | groundwater metagenome | biome: forest; feature: aquifer; material: groundwater | place: USA | collected 2011-08-07 | depth 5.4 m
CGGGCGCTGCGCCGGCCCGGCGTGCGGCCGATCAGCACTTCGCCCAGGGTGGCATGGATGCGGCGGGGCGAAAACTGGCCCCGGCGCACCGGCACGTTGATCTCCCCGGCATGGATCGCCTGCTCCAGATGGTCGACGACCACGATGGCCGACTTGAGGATGGCCGGGTCCAGCTCCTGCTTGCCGGGCGCGTCCGCGCCGACGGCATTGATGTGCGCTCCCGGCGCCACCCACGCCCGCGCGACCAGCGGGTGCCGGGAGGGCGTCAGGGTCACGATGATGTCCGCACCGCGCACGCACCGCTCGATCGTGGCGGCAGGCTCCAACGCGATCCGCGGCAGCAGCCGGCGCATTCTGCGGCAAAACGCGGCCGCCTCGCCGGGCCGGTAGCCCCACACTTGAGCCCGGGACAGCCGGAATACCGCGGCATGAGCCAGCAGCTGCGCGTCCGCCTGCGCCCCGCTGCCGACGATCGCCAGCGTGCGGCTGTTTGGGCGCGCCAGCGCCTTCGCGGCGACGGCCGCGGCGGCGGCGGTGCGCAGCTTGGTGATGAGCAGCCCGTCCATGACCGCCACCGGCACCCCGGTGGCCGGATCGTTCAGCACGATGACGGCCATCACCGTCGGCAGTCCGCGCCGGGGATTGTCCGGATGGACGTTGACCCATTTGACGCCGGCGGCCGGGGGCCGGCGCAAAAACGCCGGCATCGCGCGAAAGTCGCGGCCCCGCGGCAGCCGCAGATACAGCTTGGGCGGCATCTGGGTTTGCCCGCGCGCCATGGCGATCAGGGCGTGCCGGATCACCGGAATGGAGGCGCGCACATCGATCAGCCCTTCGACGTCGCGCCGTGTCAGCAGCAGCGTCTTGACCGTCATGGCGCCACCTTAAAGTGGATCACATCGCCATCGTGCACGAGATACTCCTTCCCTTCCACCCGCAGCAGCCCCTGCGTCCGGGCGGCCGCCTCGCTGCCGCACCGCACCAGCGTCTCGGCGGAAATCACCTCGGCCCGGATAAACTTCTGCTCGAAATCGGTATGGATCGTGCCGGCCGCGCGTGGCGCGGTTGTGCCCTTGCGCACCGTCCAGGCCTGCAGGATGTTGGATGCCGTGGTAAAAAATGTCGCCAGCTTCAGCAGCGCATAGCCCTGGCGCAGCACCTGCGGCAGCGCGGACTCGTTAACGCCCCATTCCGCCATCATCGCGACCCGGTCTGCCGGCTCCAGCTCGCAGAGTTCGGCTTCCAGTTTCGCGGAGACGATCACCACCCCCGCCCCGTCCTGCCGCGCGTGCGCCCGCACGCCGTCCATCCACGCGGGCGGATTGGCCATCGCCACTTCATCCACATTGACCGCATAGAGGACCGGCTTGGCCGACAACAGATCCACCCCGGAGGCCTTGGGATCCTCCTCGCGCGAAAGCTCCAGCCGCCGGATCGGCGTGCCGGCGGCCAGCGCCTCGTGCCAGCGCTCCAGCCGGGCCGTCAACTGCATGGCGTGCTTGTCCCCGCCTTTGGCCAGCTTGTGCTCTTTCTCTTTCCGGCGGCTGACGATCTCCAGATCCTTCAGCAGCAGCTCGGTCGTGATCACCTCGATGTCCCGCAGCGGATCGACCGAGCCCATCGGATGCGCCACGTCGCCCTCGGGAAATCCGCGCACCACGTGCAGCAGCGCATCGACCCCGAAGATGTGGCTGAGAAACTGGTTGCCGAGCCCTTCGCCCTGCGCCGCCCCCTTGACCAGCCCGGCGATGTCCACGACCTCCAGCGTCGACGGAATCACCTTCTCCGGCGAGAGGCACGTGGCCAGCGCGTCCAGCCGGAGATCGGCCACCGGAGCCACCCCGACCTGCTGATCGATCGTGGTAAACGGATACGGGGCCACGGCCGCATGGCCAAAGGTCAGCGCGTTAAAGAGGGTGGACTTGCCCGCGTTGGGCAGCCCCACGAGGCCCAGCTTCGTCCCCATGCGGTCAGTGCCGCAGCAGCGCCACACCGGCGACGACAAAGAGAACACCCAGCAGCCGCAGCAGATTGAACGGCTCCCGCAGCAGCAGCCACCCGCACAGCGCCGCGACCAGCGGATAGGCGCCGGCCACCGGGGTCACCTGCGAGAGCTCGCCGATTTTTAGCGCGCGGTAAAATGCCAGCTGCCCCACGAAGCTGGCCACAAAGCCAGCACTCATCAGCAGCAGCGCGGAGGGCCAGCGCATCGTCTGCAGCGCCTGCCACGGCGACTGCACGACGCTGAAGGCCAGCAGCCCGATGACAATCCCCAGGCTGCGGACCAGCACCGCCGACGTCGGCGCGCCCTGGCCCAAACCGACTTTCTCCATCAGCGGCACGACGCCCCAGATGCACGCCGTCAGCAGTGCCCACAGAAATGCGCTCATCAGCCCTCCTTACCCATGGCGAAACTGCTGCCAGAGCCGCCGGAAGCGGCTTTCATACACCATCGCATAGAGCGCCTGCTTGTCCGGAAACTGTTTGGCGACCGCCTCGCGGAGCGCGGCCTGCTGGATCTCGATGTCGATCTGCGGCGTGTCCCCGGTGACGATCATCTCGCAGATCCGGTCGGCCTGCCGCTGCAGCCCCCGAACCGCCTCATCTTCGGCGCAGAGCGCCTGCAGCCGCGCCGTCAGCTCTTCTTCGACCATGGCCCGGTTGGCGGGCGAGAGCGGGATCAGCTCCACATCTTTGCGCCGTTTCAGCGCGGTGACAAACGGAATGGGCGCGACGCCGACGGTGGCCACCAGCGTCGGGCCGCGGTCAAAGGCCTCCTGCACCGACGTTTCAAACTGCTTGGAGCACAGCTCCATCCGCCCCACCTCATCGAGGAACAGGATGAGTGCCCGCTGCATGCCGCGGCGGATGACCGGCACGGCCACCTCCTCCAGCACCGATGGATTGACCCGGTACGGCCCGACGCGCACCCCGTGCGGCATGGTCCGGCTGGCCAGCAGCACCTGCCGGCCGTCGAGCGGGCTGAGCCAAAAACCCATCCGCTGCTCCTCTTCGCGGAACTCTTCCGTGAGAAATCCGTCGATGACGGCGGACGGGAGCGTTTGGATGAGCCGTTTGACGAGTGTCGTCTTGCCCACCCCGGGGCGTCCGACCAGCAGGAGATGTTTCATGGCAAGGGTCCGGCGGGAACGAGGCGAAAAGCCGCAGCGCCTCGGCTTATTCGAGCGGGTAGGGCTTCCGCTTGGTCGTTTTTTCGTAATAGGCCAGCGTGGGCAAAATCGGCGCGTAATCTTCCGGATACGGCAAAAAGAAGGTCACCATTTCGTAGAGCCCCACGCCGGTGCGCACCGCGCCCTTGAACAGGCCGTAGGCCAGGCCGGTGGCCATGCTGCCGGCGGTGTCGTTTTTCGAGTAGCGCTGATGCATGCCGAGCGGGATTTCCAGCCATCCGCCGAAAAAGTTGGCGACGCCGCGGCCTCCCTTCTGGAAGGCCGGGTGCAAATTGTAGCGGCCCATCGCTTCTTCCACCCGGTCGCTGCCTGAGGTGCGCTTGGGCGTATTGCTCCATGCATGTTCCTGGATTTCCGCCTGCGCCGCCGGCATGCCCACGGCCATCATGATCAGCGCTCCGAGGAGCCACCGTCCCTGCCCCATGCCGCTCATCCTCCTGCTCCTGCGCGAGGCTGCCGGCGGGAGGAGCGCGCCGGCGGAGTCAAGACCCCGGCTGCGCGAAGGCTCACCGTCCCGCCCGTCGCCACGATGAGATGATCCAGCACTTCAATGCCCAGCAGCCGCCCGCCGTCCACGAGCCGCCGCGTCAGCTCCAGATCGTGCGCGGAAGGCTCAGGGTCGCCGGAGGGATGGTTGTGGGCCACGATGACCGCCGCGGCCGACGCGGCGATCGCGTCCTGAAACAGTTCCCGGGGATGCACGAGGCTGGCGGAGAGGCTGCCCACCGCCACCGAGCTGACGCGAATGAGCCGGTGCCGGGTGTCGAGCAGCAGGGCGACGACATGCTCTTTGCGCTTATCCAGCAGCAGCGGCCGCACGATCGCCGCGGCGGCATCCAACGATTCGATCAGCGGCCGCTCGCTGTGATCGACGACGGCCAGGCGGCGGGCGATCTCGGTGGAGGCTTTCAGCTGCGCGGCCTTGGCCGGGCCGATGCCCCGCACGCCGGAGAGCTGCTCCACCGACGCGCCGGCCACCCCTCGCAGCGTGCCGAAGGCGGCCAGCAGCCGCCGGGCGCTGACCAGCACCGAATCTCCGGAGGTGCCGCGGCCCAGCACGCAGGCCAGCAGCTCCTGCTCGGAGAGGGCTTCTCCGCCGAGCCGGCTGAGCCGCTCGCGCGGCCGCTCCGACACCGGCAGGTCCCGCACCGTCAACGTCGACATTGTTGGCATCTTATCATATTTACCTGGACCTCGTCACGCCGACCTTGGGGCACGAGCGCTCCATCGGGCAGCGGCTGCACCAGGGCGAGGTGGGATGGCACAGATGCTGGCCGAACGTGACGAGCAGATCATTATAAATCTGCCAGTAGGGCCGCGGCAGCTTCGCCCGCAGCGCCATCTCCGTCTGCTCCGGCGTCTTCGTGCGCACATAGCCCCACCGGTTGCTGATGCGATGCACATGCGTATCGACGCAGATGCCGTCTTTCTGGAACGCCAGCGTGATCACCAGATTCGCCGTCTTGCGGCCCACGCCTTTAATCGTCAGCAATTCGTCCAAATCCGCCGGCACGCGGCCGTCATACCGCTCGATCAGCTCGCGGCAGACGGAGCGGATCGTGTGCGCCTTGGTCTTATAGAAACTGACCGGATAGATCGCCTGACGGATAGCGGCGAGCGAGAGCGCGAGCATGGTGCGCGGTGTGCGGGCCAGACGGAAGAGTCGCTTCGAGGCGGCGTGGGTCGTGCGGTCTTGCGTGCGCAGGCTCAACAGGCAGCTGATCAGCGTCGTGAACGGATCGCGCCGGTAGCGCGTGACGACCGGCACCTCCCATTGGGGGACCAGCCGCTGCAGCGTGCGAATGCGGGTATGAATCGACGCCATGACGATCAACTGCCGGCGAAGAGCTCTTTGATCTTGGCGGCCGGATCCGGCGCGGTCATCAACGCTTCCCCGATGAGCACCGCGTTGACCCCGAGCGACTTCAGCCGCTGCACATCTTCCGCCGTCTGGATGCCGCTTTCCGCCACCAGCACTTTGCCGGAGGGCACATGCGGCCGCAGCTCCTCGATCAGCTTCGGCTGCAGCGTGAAGGTCTGCAGGTCGCGGCTGTTGACCCCGATGACATGGGCCCCCATGCTCAGCGCCAGCTTCAGCTCGCCCAGCGAGTGGACCTCCACCAGCGGCTCCAGGCCCAGCTTGTCGGCCGCCTGCATGCACTGCAGCAGCTGGTCTTCGGTCAGCAGCCGGACGATGAGCAGCACCGCGTCGGCTTGATAGACCGCCGCCTCATAGACCTGATAGACATCGACGACGAAATCTTTGCGCAGCGCCGGCACGGCGGTGAACTGCTTGACGTCGCGCAAAAACTCCAGCTGGCCGCCGAAAAACGGCTCATCCGTCAGCACTGACAGCGCCGCAGCACCGGCCTTTTCCAGCGTCTGGCCGAGGCTGACCGGGTCGAACCGCTCGCGCAGCATGCCTCTGGACGGCGACTTGCGTTTGAGTTCCGCGATGAGCGAGAGCTTCCCCGGCTTGTGGATCGCCTTGCGGAAATTCCGCTCGGCCAGATGGTTGGCCAGCCGGGTTTTTAGCTCTTCAAGCGGCAGCCGTTCCTTGGCAGCTTCGACTTCAAGCTGCTTGCTCATCACGATCTCATCCAGCATGCGTGAGCTCCTTGACCCGCTCCAGCACCCGCCGGGCGCTGCCCGAGGCGACCGCCTCGCGGGCCGCCGCGATCCCTTCCGCGACGGTGGCCGCCTCCTCCGCCAGATAGATAGCGCAGCCGGCGTTGATCAGCACCAGATCCGCCGCCGGACCCGGCACGCCGCTTAAGATCTCCGTCGCTCCCTGCGCGTTGCGCGCCGCATCGCCGCCGCGCAGCTGTTCCAGCCCGGCCGGCGCGATGCCGAGCAGCTTCGGATGCAGCCGTCCCGGTGTAATCGCGCCATCGCGAACTTCCAGCGTCAGCGTCTCGGCCGTCGTGGTGACTTCATCGAGCCCATCGGTGCCGTGCACCACCAATCCGCGGCGGACCTTCAGCCGGAGGAGCGCTTCGGCCATCGGGCGCATCAGGCGCTCTTCGGAGACGCCGACCAGTTGAAACGTCAAGGGCAGCGGATTGGCCAGCGGCCCGATCAGATTAAAGAGGGTCCGGATGCCCAGCGCTTTGCGCACCGGGGCGACCGCCTTCATCGCCGGATGAAACCGCGGCGCAAAGCAAAAGCCAAATCCGGCCTCATCGATGCACCGGCCCACCTGCTGCGGCGTGGCCTCGAGGTTGACGCCGAGCGCTTCGAGCACATCGGCGCTGCCGCAGCGGCTGGAGGCGGCGCGGTTGCCGTGCTTGGCCACCCGCACGCCGGCCCCTGCGGCGATCAGCGCGGCCAGCGTGGAGACATTGATGGTCGACTGCCCGTCGCCGCCGGTGCCGCAGGTATCGCACAATCCATCGGGATCAGCCACCGGAACGCGCACCGCATGCGCGCGCAGCACCCGCACCGCGGCGGCGATCTCCTCGGCCGTTTCGCCGCGCTTAGCCAGCGTGCTGAGAAAGAGGCCGATCTCCTCCGGCGGGCATTTGCCCGTCATGATCTCGGTCATGACCCGGGCCATCGCCGCCTCATCCAGCGGCCGCTCGTAGGTCGGCACCGCCATCAGCGGCGCCGGCGGAAGCTCTTCGCGAGCGACAAAAAGTTCTTCAGCAGGTCTTTGCCGGATGCGGTGAGGATCGATTCCGGATGAAACTGCACGCCGAAGACCGGCAGCCGGCGGTGCGCCAGCGCCATGATCTCCTTCTCCGCGGTCCAGGCGGTGACCGTCAGCGCCTCCGGCAGCGTCTGCCGTTTGACGATCAGCGAATGGTACCGGGTCGCCTCAAACGGGTTCGCAACACCGGCAAAGAGCGGATGCCGGTCGTGGAAAATCTTCGAAGTCTTGCCGTGCATCGGCCGCTTCGCCCGCACCACTTCACCGCCGAACACCTCGCCGATGCACTGATGCCCTAGGCACACGCCCAAGATCGGGATCTTGCCGGCATAGGTCTTGATCAGCTCCATCGAAACCCCGGCATCCGAGGGCCGGCCCGGGCCGGGCGAGATGACGATGCCGGAGGGCTTCAGCCGCGCAACACCGGCGGCGGTGATGACATCGTTGCGCTTGACCACCAGCTCCTCGCCCATCTCGCTTAAGTACTGGACGAGGTTGTAGGTGAAGGAGTCGTAGTTGTCGATCATCAAGATCATGTGACGCGTCGCTCCGAAATTTCAATGGCCTGCAGCATGCCGCGGGCCTTGTTGCGCGTTTCCTGAAACTCCCGCGACGGCTGCGAGTCGGCCACGATGCCGGCCCCGGCCTGCACGTAGGCCCGGCCGTCTTTGATCAGGATCGTCCGGATCGTAATGCACGTATCCAGGTTGCCGGAGAAACTGAGATAGCCCACCGCCCCCGCATAGGTGCCGCGGTCATGTTGCTCCAGCTCGGCAATAATCTCCATCGCGCGCACCTTCGGCGCGCCGCTGACCGTGCCGGCGGGAAAGGTGGCGCGCAGGACATCGAAGATCGTCTTGCCCGGCTTCAGCGTGCCGGTGACCCCGCTGACCAGGTGCAGCACATGCGAATATTTCTCGACGATCATCAGCTCCGGCGTGCGCACCGAGCCGGTGCGCGCCACCCGGCCCAGGTCGTTGCGGCCCAGATCCACCAGCATCAGATGTTCGGCCCGCTCCTTGGGGCTGGCGCGCAGCTGGCGGATCAGCCGCTCCTCCTCCCGCGCCGTCTTGCCGCGGGGCCGGGTGCCGGCGATCGGCCGGGTTTCCAGCTTGCCGTCCTCGCACCGCACCAGCATCTCCGGCGAAGTGCCCACCAGGCTCATCGAGCCAAACCGCAGGCAGTACATGTACGGCGAGGGATTGAGCGAGCGCAGCGCGCGGTAGACGTCCAGCGGATCGCTGGCCAGCGGCCGGCTCCATCGCTGGGAGAGCACGACTTGAATCACATCGCCAGCACGGATATAGCTTTTCGCCCGCCGCACCATCCGGGCAAAGGCCGCCGGGGTCAGGTTCGATTGGACCGTGCCGTTGCGGCGGGCCGGGGCGCGCCCCGCGGCGCGCAGCGGCGCTTTGAGCGTCTGCGCTGTCTCATGGATGCGCCGCACCGCCTCGCGGTAGGCCACCGCGGGGGACGATCCCTGCGACTGAGCCGGCCCCATCCCTGCCGGCGAAGAAGTGCCGCGCGCTGCGGAGCGCGCGGCCGTCATCGCGTTGACGACGAGCAGCAGCCGGCGCTGGGCATGGTCGAAGATCACCATCGTATCGGCGAGCATGAGCATCACATCCGGCACGCGCAGATCGTCCGTGGCGTGCGCCGGCAGCCGCTCCAAAAACCGCACGGCGTTGTAGCCCAGGTAGCCGACGAAACCGCCGGTAAACCGCGGCAGGCCGGGCACCGGCACGAACCGGAAGCCGCTCATCAGCCGCTCCACTTCCCGCAGCGGATCGGCCGTGGTCTCAAACCGCCGCACGCTCGGCGCGCGGCCGGCACGCAACTCCGAGATCTCAATATGGCGTCCGACGCTGGTGATGAGCAGCCGCGGCCGGCTGCCGAGAAACGAGTACCGGGCCAGCTTCTCGCTGCCCTCCACCGATTCCAGCAGAAAACTGAACCGGCCGTCGTCCAGCTTGAGAAAGGCGGAGACCGGCGTCTCCAGATCTCCGGAGAGCTCGCCGTAGACCGGGATCACGTTGCCCTGCCGGGCTAGTGCGGTAAACTCCGCTTCGGTGGGGCGAATCTGCATCAACCGTACACAGCCTTGGGGTCAAACACCTTCCGCCCCACCGTCTTCAGCGTCCCGGAGGAGGAGACGCGGCGGAAGTAGCAGGTGTAATAACCGCTGTGGCAGGCGGCGATCTGCTGCGTGACCAGCATCACCAGCGATTTGCCTTCGCAGTCCACGCGCACCTCCCGCACCTGCTGGAAGTGACCGGACGTTTCCCCTTTGAGCATCAGCCGGTTCAGCGAGCGCCGGAAGACGTGCACCTTCCCGGTCGAGAGCGTTTTCTCCAGCGCCTCGCGCGTCAGATAGCACAATGTCAGGACCTCCTGCGTCCTCGCATCTTGCACCACGGCCGGGATCAGCCCCTGTTCGCTGAACACCAGCTCCTTGATCCACGCCTGTCGGCTCATATCCGCACCTGCACGCCCTGTTGCCGCAAAAATTGCTTCACCGTCCCGATGGACAGCTCTCCGAAGTGAAACAGCGAGGCGGCCAGCGCCGCAGACGCGCCGCCCTCGCCGAGTACTTGCTGAAAATGTTCGGGCGATCCGGCGCCCCCCGAGGCGATGACCGGAATGCCCACCGTCCCGGCGACCGCCTTCGTCAGCTCCACGTCGTAGCCAGCCTTGGTGCCGTCCCGGTCCATGCTGGTCAGCAGAATCTCCCCGGCACCCCGCTGCGCGGCCTCCTGCGCCCATCCGACCGCGTCACGGCCGGTCGGCGTGCGGCCGCCGTGCGTGTAGACCTCCCAGCCGGCCTCCCCTGCGCGCCGCTTGGCATCGATCGCCACCACGATGCACTGGCAGCCGAACCGGTCCGACGATTCCTGAATGAACGCCGGCCGCTCGATAGCGCTGGTGTTCATCGACACCTTGTCCGCCCCGGCGTTAAGCAGCGCGCGGATATCCTCGACCGTCTTGATCCCGCCGCCCACCGTCAGCGGCATGAACGCCGCCGCCGCGGTGCGCGCCACCACGTCCAAAATGATCGGCCGCTGTTCGTGGCTGGCGGTGATGTCCAAAAAGACCAGTTCATCCGCACCGGCATCATTGTAGGCCTTGGCCGCCTGCACCGGATCGCCGGCGTCCACCAGGTTGACGAACTTGATCCCTTTGACCACCCGCCCCTTGTCCACATCGAGGCATGGAATGATGCGTTTGGCCAGCATCAGCGAATCGCCGCCAGCGCCGTTTTCAGATCCAATGTGCCCTCATAGAGCGCTTTGCCGATGATGGCCCCGGTCACCCCGCGCGGCTCCAGCGTCTTTAACTGCTTCAGATCTTCCAGCGACGAAACCCCGCCGGAGGCGATCAGTTCCTTCGGTCCGACATCCAGCACTTCGCCCAGCAACGCCAGGTTCGGCCCCTGCAGCATGCCGTCACGGCTCACATCGGTGCAGATGAGCGTTTCCACTCCGAGCATCGTCACGCTTCGCGCCAGCGCCGCCGGGGTCAGTGTGGTGCCGGCCACCCAGCCGCGCTGCACCACCTGCCCGGCCCTGGCATCGATCGCCACCGCGATTTTGCGGCCATAGCGGTCCGCCGCCTCCTGCACAAACTTCGGGTCTTCGCAGGCCTTCGTCCCCAGCACCACGCGCGCGGCCCCGGTGCCCAGCGCCCGCGACAGCGTCTCTTTGCTGCGGATGCCGCCGCTGAGTTCGACGTTGACCTTGCAGCCTTTGATGATGCGCTCGGCCAGCGGCAGATTGGTGTAGGTGCCGTCGAAGGCGCCGTTCAAGTCAACGACATGCAGCCAGGTAGCACCCGCATCGACCCAGCGCCGCGCCGCTTCCAGGGGATCGTCCGTATAGACGGTCCCCTGGTCGCGCCGGCCTTGGGCCAGCCGCACCACCTTGCCATCCAAGAGATCGACTGCCGGAAGGATCACCATGGGAATCACGGAGGGATTACAGAGTCACGAAATTCTGCAGCAGCCGCAGGCCCACCGCCTGGCTTTTTTCCGGATGAAACTGGGTGGCGAAGAGCCGCTCGCGCCACGCCATCGCCGCGAACCGCTCGCCGTACTCCGACTCCAGCGCCACCAGCGACACATCGGAAGGCTGCGCATAATACGAGTGGACGAAATAGACGTAGCTGCCTCCCGGCACCCCCTGCAGCAGCGGACACGCCGAGGCCCCCAGGCCGGTGACCTGATTCCATCCCATGTGCGGGATCTTCAGCGGCGGCGGCGCCGTAAACCGCTTCACGCTGCCCTTCAGGACCCCCAGCCCCTCGGCCCCGCCCCCCTCTTCGCTGCGCTCAAACAAGAGCTGCAGCCCGAGGCAAATGCCAAGATACGGCTTGCCCGCCCCAATGTGCGCTTTCACCGGCTCGATGAGCCCGCGCTGCCGCAGCTCCTGCATCGCGGCCGGAAACGCGCCCACACCCGGCAGAATCACTTTCTCCGCCGAGGCCACATCCTCCGGACGGCTCGACACGCGCACCGGGGCCCCCAGCGATTCCAACGCTTTGGAAACGCTGCGCAGGTTGCCCATGCCGTAGTCGACGACGGTGATCATGCCTCAGAGCCGCCCTTTCGAGGATGGAATCCGTCCCTTCAGCCGCGGGTCGGTCGAGACCGCCTGGCGCAGGGCGCGGCCCAGCGCCTTGAACACGGCTTCCACCGTGTGGTGAAAATCGCTGCCCGCGAAGCAGTCGACGTGAATCGTCGTCTTGGACGCGCGCGCGAACGACTCGAGGAAGTGCTCGGCATCGCCCCACAAATACGGGCTGCGGGAGCCGTGCGGGGATTCCATCTTCACCCCGCGCGCGCGGCGGATGACCAGCCGCGGACGGCCGGAGAAGTCCAGCACCACCCGGGCCAGCGCCTCTTCCATCGGAATGTAGCAGACGCCGTAGCGGTTGATGCCGCGCCGATCGCCCAGCGCTTCATGAAATGCCTGGCCCACGGCCAGCCCCACATCCTCGTTGGTGTGGTGCAGATCCACGTCCAGATCGCCCCGCGCTTTGACCGTCAAGTCGAAGCCGCCGTGCGTGCCGAGCAGCACCAGCATGTGATCCAGAAAGCCGATGCCGGTCTTGGCCGAGGCCTTGCCCGACCCCTCGAGCTTCAGGGCCACCTGCACATTCGTTTCCAGCGTGCGCCGCCCGATGCGGGCGCGCCGCCGTGGCGTGGTCATGTCAGTCTCGCTTTCACCGCGTCAAAGTGGCGCGGCAATCCTTCAATGCCGGTCAGCGACTCCAACGGCTCCCGCATCCGCTCGAGCGCCTTCTTCGTGTAGCTGATCAAGTGCGTCCGGCGGATAAAATCGTCGATCCCCAGCCCGGAAAAGGTCCGCGCCGCTCCGCCCGTGGGCAGCACGTGGCTCGGGCCGGCGACGTAATCGCCCACCGTCACCGGCGAGTACGGGCCGAGGAAGATCGCGCCCGCGCGCGAAATCCGCTTGGCCAGTTTCAGCGGCGACTGCACCATGATTTCCAGATGCTCCGGGGCCAGCTGGTTGGCGACCTCAACCGCCTCATCCAGATTCTTCACCAGCACGCAATAGCCGCCCGGGATCTGCTTGCGGGCCATGCCGGCGAGCGCTTTGGAGGTCGTGATGAGAAAGCCGATGCCGCCGATGTGCTCGGTTTCCCCGAGCAGATCGGCCATGACGTAGTCCGGGTTGGAGTGGTGGTTCGCGATGACCGCGATCTCCGACGGGCCGGCGATCGTGTCCACGTCCACGAATCCGAACACCTGCCGCTTGGCTTCGGCCACATAGGCGTTGCCCGGGCCGACGATCTTGTCGGCCTTCGGAATCGACTTGGTGCCAAACGCCATGGCCGCGATCGCCTGAGCGCCGCCCATCTTGTAGACCTCGGTCACATCCAGCAGGCTGGCCACCGCCAGGATGTGCGGATCGACCGAACCGTCCTTGCGCGGCGGGGTCGCCAGAAAAATGCGCTTCACCCCGGCCTTCTTCGCCGGAATCACCGTCATATAGACGGTGGAAACCAGGCTGGCGGTGCCCCCCGGAATATAGATGCCCACCCGCTCGATCGGATCGAACTTCTCGCCGAGCACCACGCCATCGCCATCGATGAGCCGCACCGGTTTGAGCCGCGGCCGGCCGTAAAAGGCCGAGACGTTCTGAATCGCGCTTTTCAGCTGCAGGGCGAACTTCGGGTCCAGGTGCTGGAACGCGCCTGAGATCTCGGCTTCGGTCACGCGCAGCTGCTTGGGCGTCAGCCGCACCCGGTCAAAGCGCCGGGTGTAGCGCAGCAGCGCCTCATCGCCGTCCTGGTGCACGCCGTCGATGATCTCGCGAACGCGGTCCTCGATCCGGCGCCGGCGCACCGTCTGCCGGGCGCACAGCCGCTCCCACTCCTGGCCCTTCGTCTTAATCACCTTCATGAACGCTCCAATGCCTCCCGTAACAGTTCCTCCGCCCGCTTCAGCGCCGCCGGAATCCCGGATGGATCCTTGCCGCCGGCCTGCGCGAATTCCGGGCGGCCGCCGCCGCTGCCCTGTGTCAGCGGCGAGATCGCCTTCAGCACCTGGCCGGCGTGCAGCCGCTTGGTTAAATCGCTCGTCGTCGCCATCACCAGCGACACGTGGGATGGCCCTTCGGAAGAGGCCAGCAGCACAACACCATCCTTTTGCAGCGACTGGCGCACCGCATCGGCCAGGATCGCCAGCAGCTCGCGGTCCGCGCGCTTGATCGTCGAAGTCACGAAGGTGACGCCGTTGATCTTTTTGCCTTCCGCCACCAGCCGGTGCGCCTCCACCTTCGCCAGCTCCACCTGGAGCGCCTTCCGGTCGTGTTCCGACTGTTTCAGCTGCCCGAGCAGCTCTTCCAGTCCGGCCACCACCTCGTGCGCCGGACGGCCCATGCGCCGGGCGATCTCGTGCAGCAGCCGGTCGCCCTGCTGCTGGCGCTCGGCGGCCGCTTCGCCGACCAGCGCTTCGATGCGGCGCGTGCCGGCCGCAATCGAGCTTTCGCCGGTGATCAGAAAGGTGCCGACGAATCCGGTATGCGGCAGATGCGTGCCGCCGCAGAGCTCTTTCGAATAGTCGCCGATCGTCACCACCCGCACCTTCTGGCCGTACTTCTCGCCGAAGAGCGCGAGGGCTCCGCCGCGGCGGGCTTCTTCGATGCTCATCTGGTCGGTGCGCACTTCATCCGAGAGACGGACGCGGCTGTTGACCAGCGCTTCCACCTTCGCCCGCTGCTCCTCCTGCAGCCCCTGCAGCGAGGAGAAGTCAAACCGCACCCGGTCGGCCTCCACATACGAGCCGGCCTGCACCGTTTCCGGACCGAGAATCTTGCGCAGCGCCCAGTGGAGCATGTGCGCGGCGGTGTGGCTACGCGCCACCTGCAGCCGCCTCGACGGATCAACGCTCGCGCGCACCGGGTCGTTGGCACTCAGCGTGCCCTGCCGGATCACGGCATGATGAATCAGCGTCTCATCCGCCCAACTCGTCTGCTTCACGTCAGCAGCGCCCTTCGGCCCTTCGATGCGGCCGATATCGCCGATTTGGCCGCCGGCCTCGCCGTAAAACGGCGACTGGTCCAAGATCAGCGCCACCGACTGGCCTTCGGAGGCCGTGGGCACCCAGGCTTTGCCGTCCCAAATGCCTTTCACGACCCCTTCAGCCGCGACCTGTTCATAGCCGATAAACTGCGCCTCCTTGGACGGCAAGCCGGCAAGCTGTGCGCGCACCTTCAGCGCATCGGTCTCAAACACATCGCCGCCGAACTGGCTGCCGGAGCGCGACCGTTCCTGTTGAGTGTGCAGGGCCGCGTCAAAGCCAGCGCGGTCCACCGTCAGCCCCTGCTCCGCGGCGATATCGACCGTCAGCTCCAGCGGAAATCCATAGGTGTCGTAGAGCTTGAACGCTTCAGCGCCGGGAATGGTCTTCTGCTTCGCGCGCTTCAGCGATGCGGCCAATTCCTCCAGCCGGGCCGTGCCGGCTTCCAGTGTCTCGATGAACTGTGTTTCTTCGCGGTCGATGACCCGCCCAATCGACTCCCGCTTGGCCTGCAGCTCCTTGGTGTAGGGGCTGCCGGCCATGGCCGCTTCCACCGACGGGACCAGCGCGGCAAGAAACGGCGTTGAGGGCAGATCCAGCACCACGCGGCCCATCCGGTGCGCCCGGCGGATCAGCATCCGCAGGATGTAGCCGCGCGACTCATTCGAGGGCATCAGCCCTTCGGCCAGCAAAAAGACGATCGCGCGCAGATGGTCGGCCAGCGCCCGCTCGGCAAAGGTCAGCTGTTCTTTCTTGGCCTTTGCGCCGCGCGGCAGTGTCCGGATGGCCGCGACAATGGGCGCGAACAGATCGATCTCGTAATCAGTCTCCACCCCCTGGATGACGCGGGTCAGCCGTTCCAGCCCCATGCCGGTGTCGATGTTGGGCTTGGGCAGCGGCTTTAAGGAACCGTCGGGCTGCCGATCAAACTGGGTGAAGACCAGATTCCAGACTTCGACCGACTTCGGGCCCTGGATTTTGCCTTCGGCATCGTAATAGATTTCCGAGCACGGGCCGCACGGGCCGTTCGGGCCTTCCTTGGGCGCGTTGGCCGGCCAGAAGTTATCCGACTGGCCCAATCGCTTGATCCGCTCGGCCGGGACCCCCAGCGCGCGCCAGAGTGTGAAGGCCTCCTCATCCTCTTCATAGATGCTAATCCACAGCTTCCCCCCCGGCAACGAAAGGCACTGCGGCGGCGTGTCGCTCTTCTTCGTCCCGGCGAAATCCTTGGTGCCGGTCAAAAACTCCCAGCCCCACTGGATCGCCTCGGCCTTGAAATAGTCGCCGAAGGAGAAGTTGCCCAGCATTTCAAAGAACGAGTGGTGGCTCGGCGAGCGTCCGACGTTATCCAGATCGCCGGTGCGCAGGCACTTCTGGCTCGAGGCCGCCCGCTTGAGGTCGGTCCGCTTGCCCAAAAAATAATCTTTGAACTGATTCATCCCGGCCGACGTGAACAGCACGGTCGGATCGCCGCTCGGGATGAGCGAGTCGCTCGGCACGCGGGTATGGCCGCGAGCCTCAAAAAAAGACAGAAACCGGTTTCGGAGTTCAGCGCTCTGCATTGGAGTCATTGGAACCTAGGGTTTCCCGGAGGATCTGCTCGATCAGCTCCGGATCAAACCCTCGGGAGGCTAACGTGCGTGCCAGGCGTGACCATGCGAGCCGGCCGCCCCCGCGGGCACCGCGTGCCGCCAGGGCGCGGGCGCGTGCCCGCTCTGCGGCGGGGTGCCCCACGGATTGTGCAGCCTGCTCGATGGCATCTGAAGGAAGACCTTTGGTGATGAGACGTTCGCGAATGACCGTCCACGCGTACTGCTGGCGGGCCCACTGCTCAGCCCACAACCGCGCGCAGGCCCGGTCATCGAGCGCTCCCCGGCGCTCGTACTCGCGGATGAGCTGCTCGGCGGTGCCTGCCGGCATCTGCCGCGCCGCCAGATAGGCGCGGAGTTCCTGGGTCGAACGGACGCCGGAGCGCACATACCGGTCGGCCGCGGCGCGGGCGGGATCACTCGCCCGCTTTAATGACGACATACCCCCGGTTGGTCCGGACCAGCGCGTTGCCTTTGATCTGGGCGATCGCGGTCCGGTAGTCGCTGACATTCTCGATCCGGAGGCGGTTGATCTCGTTGATGATATCCCCGGGCTGCAGGCCGGCCTGCTCCGCCGGCGAGCCGTCATCGACTTCCATCACCATGACGCCGGAGAGCGCTCCGGGCGGCAGATTCATGCGTCCGGCCTGATCGGCGGCATTGACCACGTGCACGCCGCGCCAGGAGTCCGCGGTCGGACCTCCGGCCAGCTCGCCGTCAGACGGCCGCTCGCCGATGGCAATTTCGACCGTCTGCGGCTTGCCGTCGCGCAAGATCTCGAGCTTCGTCTTGGCGCCGGCTTTGGTGCGGCTGACGAGATCGATCAGCTGGCGGGAGTGCTGGACCGGCTCCCCGTTGAAGCTCTTGAGGATGTCGCCGTCCTTCAACCCGGCCTTGCTCGCCGGGCTGTCCGGCAGCACCTGGTAGACGACGACGCCGGTGCGGTCCTTGAGCCCGTAGAATTCGGCCACATCCTCGGTGATGTCCTGGATCTGCACCCCGAGCCAGCCGTAGATGACCGGCTTGCCGGCGATCAGCGCCTCCAGAATCGCCTTGGCCTTGTTGATCGGAATCGCGAAGCCCACACCCTCAAAACCGCGCGAGCTGGACAAGATGGCGACGTTGATGCCGATCACCTCGCCCTGCAGGTTCAGCAGCGGCCCGCCGCTGTTGCCCGGGTTGATGGCGGCGTCGGTTTGGATCAGATCGACGTAGTCGCGATCCGCGCGGGACATGCGCGGCAATTGGCGCTTGAGCGCGCTGACCACA
>OBEQ011023992.1_pt1 | contig 17237 bp, 12 predicted proteins | sample 1670901 | NCBI WGS metagenome assembly OBEQ01 (sample SAMEA104232315, study PRJEB22302) | groundwater metagenome | biome: forest; feature: aquifer; material: groundwater | place: USA | collected 2011-08-07 | depth 5.4 m
AATCTCAACGACATAAAACCCTTTGTAATCGTTTTTTAGATAAGGGCCTATATCAAATTGGGTAGATGTCTCCTGATTTTTTACCATGTTGATTGAGATTGTATCAGACCATACCTGCCTGCCATAGTTACTGATATAATATCTGTACATCGGGGAGCGGCTTGAACTGCCATAGTAATCACCGTCACCCTCCTCATCGCCTTCGTAGTCACGATAGCCCCAATCATATTGTCTGCCGCTTTCAAGGAAGAAGACGAGATTGTTTTGAAACACCTGACTAACACGAACATAGAGATGTGATAAGTTGAGTGTTTTTAATTCTATTTTCTTCTGACCACCGAGGAGTAAATATGTTCCATTGGTTGATCCGAAACGAAATGACGGTTTAATATTCCCGATAAGAATATCAGCATCGTAATCGTTTTCGGTAGTTGCTTCAAGGATACTTTCCAATCCTTTCTTTACAACAAAGTGAAATGTGGCGCCGGGCTCAAACTTTCCTTTAATGGTTAAACTGTTACGGCTTGTTTCAATCGTAAAATCGCGAGCCGGTATAAGGCTGATAAACTGTCGTGCTTTGGAAGTATCAATTTCCTGCGAGGTATTAATTGTAATCCAGCTCATTGTTCCGTCAAAACCAAAATCATGCCCGTAAATTTGTACATGTCCGATTCCCGGCAGTTTGAATGAAAACGGCTTTTCCGTTTTGATGTGGGTTTTTGTTTCGGTTGAAACTAATTGTTCAGGGAATTCAACAGTAATGACTTTATCTTTTTCGTTCTGAGTTACAGTTCCTATTTCAATCGGAATGACTCGTGATGCCTGAGGTGTTACAACGGTAATACCGCTTATATGAACACCATCTATCATAACCTTAATCAACTGTTGGACTTCTGTCGGATTGACTGCATAAGAAAATTCAAGGTTTGCTTTAATGCCGATGAGCCGTTTTTCACCTACGCGATCATAGAAGAACTCTGCGCTTTTCATGCGGAAAGATTCTGTTGCAAACTCAAATGATTCGTTTCCCTCAAAAGATTTCATACCCGAATATTGCAGTAACAGTGAGGTGTTGAATTCACCTTTGTAGCGGGCATCGCCCCGAAGAGTTGAATCCGAGCTGAAAATGAGAGTGGATGTATCCTGCCAAACGAACATGCCCTGTATTTCCGGTGTGAATTTGATAAATGGTGTTTTCATCATCACTCCGACAGATTCTACCGGAACAACAGTTTTGGAAAATTGGAATACCATTTGCCCGATTGCGCTTCGCTCACCTGCCGGAAGAGGGGATGTGATTTTCAGTGTTTCCGCCTCGCGATGTGAACAGGAAAAAAAGAATAGAGCAACAAGAATGATAAAGAGTACAAATTTGGGATACGACATACCATGCTCCGTGGCGATTTTAGTTTGAGGATATAGTTGAGTTGTCATTGTTGTTGAAATGTTACAGTGCATATTTTACAGTAATTTTTACAGATGAAGTTCTTCCCTTATCATCAACGCAGGATATTGTATGATCACCAGAGGAAAGCGAAATGAAAAGTTGTTTGCTTACTTTTTCTCGTTTGAGAAATTGGTCATCAACGTACCAGTTGTTTTCTTTCACGTCTATGCCGGCAGTTGCCTGCAAAGTAATTTCCTGTTTGGCAGAAAGAAAAAAATACGTCATCTCGTTTGAGGGGCTTATAATTGTGGGACCGTTACCTGCAAAGACTTGTGTGCATTTCGGATTATGGGGCGGAAGCGTAACATAGACTAACCCCGTCTTTTCAAGGAAGGGAAGGAGTTCTGCCGGATAATCGGGATAGATCATTGTCTTGTAGTTGTTTGATCCCAGACATGAAGGACAGTATCCGTTTTTTCCATCAAGAGAAACAAGCGCCTCCTTATCAAACTCACAATAGTGTTGCAATGTGTTGCGAACAGAATACCAATCTTCTATTACATGAGTACAACGATGAGTTGGGAGTGAACCGCTGTTAGTGCATACTTCGCGAAGTAATACATCGCCGGGTTGTTTAAGAATTGATTTTTGCCTTGATGTAGAGATGGAATTAAAAATATCTATCAACAAGGGGGCGGCGGCTATTCCGCCGGAGAGTTCAGGATCAACTTTCTGGGCGACGTTACCAATCCAAACACCGACTGTATATTCGGCAGAGTAGCCAATACACCAGGCATCATGTCTGCCATAGCTTGTGCCTGTCTTGAATGCGACTTTGGGAAGATTGAGCGAGGACTCAAAATTATTCGGTAGGTCCGGGCGATCTAATCCTGAAAGTATTTCTGTCACCATAAATGCAGATGACGGACTGAATACCGTTCGCTGTTCCTGTTTTGATGATGTCTGCTTTATATAAACTAAGGGTGAATAATTACCTGCGTTAGGGAAAGACGCATACCCAGCAACAAGTTCTTCGAGCGTGACACCGCATCCTCCGAGAATAACACTTAATCCAAGTTTATCTTTTTGGCAATGGAGCGATGAAAAGCCTGCATTTTCTGCAAAATGAATGAAAGGTTCTAATCCTGCATTTTTTAGTAAACGCACCATAGGTACGTTCAACGAGCGGCGTAACGCATCATCGGCATAGATCAATCCTGAATAGCTCCCGTCATAATTTTCTGCATGGAAACCCTCGGCATCGTAGGGTGTATCAAGCAGGCGGGATTTTGGCGTTAATGTCCCTTTATCCATTTGCATAGCAAACAGGAATGGTTTTAATGTTGAACCCGGAGAACCGAGCGCTTTGATGGCATCCACCTGTCCGTGTGCGCTTACATCATCGTAGTTTTCGGAGCCGACGTAGGCAAGAATCTCGTGTGTACGATTATCAACAACAAGAACCGCTCCATTTGGCACTCCACGTTGTTTCCATGCTTGCATGTGACTCGATAGCAATGCCTCAACCTGTTGTTGAATGTTTTTATTGAGTGAAGAAGTTACTTCATCCGATGTATGAGGGAGGTCTTGAACGCGTGAACAAAACAGCGGAGCATACGTTGGCAGTTGGTGACGGAATGCAGTTGCCGGTGTTTGCCAGATGATGGAAGAATCTTGTTGCGTTAATAATCCTTTATGAATCCACGGGAGGGCGCGACGTTTTCGTTCTTGATATAATTTATCAGGGAATCGGTCGGGGCGGAAATCATTCGGGTCGTTCGGTATGAGAATCAAATCAAATAATTGTGCAATGTTCAACCGTTCAGGGGGTGTTTGGTAATATAACAGCGACGCCGATTTTAGTCCTTCGATATTCCCGCCAAGGGGAACCATGGAGAGATACATTTCAAGGATTTCATTTTTTGAATGATGAACTTCAAGTTGTATGGCGCGGAACATTTCTTTTATTTTATTGAAGTATGATCGTTCTTTTGGTTCCATCATACGCGCTACTTGCATGGTGATTGTTGATGCGCCGGAGACACGTTTTCCTGATATAATGTTTTGAGCAAGGGCGCGTGCAACTGAAAATGGGTTTATCCCCGGATGATAATAAAAGAAACGGTCTTCTTTTTTGATGAGAATATATTTAAGTTTTGCAGGGATTTCTTCCGGGTGGGTTCGCATTCGCCACGCGCCATCATCGGCAAGGAAAACACGGAGAATTTTACCGTTTCGGTCTTTTACAACAAGAGAATAGGGCTTTCCCGGTGGGAGCGGAAATAGAAAATCGAGCGCTAGAATAGTAAGCGCAACGAAAAGGATGCCGCTAAAAAGGGCAAAAGTAAGTTTTCTCCACATACGTATTGAGTGGAAACATAGCTTTTTATGAGATGAAAATCAAAAATAATGTTGTAGGGAAGAGAGATTCACCTAGAAAAATGGGATTATTGTGGTATTCAGGGGAAGAATCACTTGTAATTGTTGAAATTATTGTGATTTATGGGGGAGGATCAGATGAAAATAATGGAATTATTGTGATATATAATGGGGAATCAGATAAGAATGTTGGAATTATTGTGATGAGGGGGTACTTTGCAATGTTGCATTCCATACGGAGAGTTTGCAATATTGCAAAGTTGCAGAGTTGTCCCAAGGGGATGCACAGTCTATGCACAAAGCGCCAAATAACGTATGGATTGACGTTTGCATAAATGGGAGGCAAGTAACTACTATGTTAGGGAGTTATTTGAGAATGTGCCTTTGGTGAAGATATGTAACAAAGAATGTAGAGTATTCCGGGAAAAGCAATGCTTGGGAAGGGCCAACCGGAGGGAAAAGAGCCGCTTTCAGAGAGGTTTAGGAGGTAAAAAGCGGCAAGACCTGACAGGACGAGGGTTCCGCCAAAGCCTTCCCATTTCCAGCCTATAAGCAGTCCGACCCATGAAACAGCCAATGCGGTGGACATGAGTAGCTGAATCATTGATATTTGATTGAGCCAAACACCTTCACCGACAACGACTACTATCATCAACAATGCTATCATTGAACCAATAATACGAGCAGTCCAACGAAGGAACTGTAGAAAAGAATCTGTTATCATATATTTATACTACCGCAATCAGAAATATTAAAATTCACACTCGATACCTACAACAGGGAAGAATTGGAATTGATATACGGTTTCTGTAGTGCCATCGCTCCGGTGTTCTTCATAGAAAACATTTTGCGTGTTTAAGACATTCATCAATGCGAAGTACACGTTGATGTTGTAGCTATTCATATAGAATCTACTTAACCATTGAAGATCGAGCCTGCTGTAATTAGGATACCTCGCGCCGTTGACATTGTTTGTTGAAACCCAAGCGCCTTTTGACCAATGGACGCCTCCTTCGCGCGATTGTTTCCATGTCACATATTCCAATGGTGTATAAGGTCTTCCGGATTGGAAACGATATTTGAAACTGATTTCCATTTCGTTGGAAAACGGTAAAATATATAATGGGTATTTTATGTAAAAGGGCGCTTCGTTAATCCAATCTCGAAATCCTTTGACGACTTTACCGCCTACAGCAGTAACGATGAGCGGATAATCGTATTCCGATTGGTACCAATCAGTAAGGGGCGGGATGCGCGGGTCTTTCATTTTTGTTTTGGAGAGAGAAATACTTAATGTGCCGAAATAATTTTCTACCTGTTTTTGCTCAAGGAAAAATTCGAGTCCATACGCGTATCGTTCACCGATTGTTTGGATTCTATCCGACCAGAATGTATCAATCGCAGAATACATAAAATCTTCCCCTACGCCACTCTGTGTATAATGTTTATAATACGTTTCGATATTAAGTTTTAACCCTTGATCCAAAATATTTTCAAAGCCGAGTACATAGTGAGTTGCCTTCATGTAATCGAGATAATGATTATACCCTATCTGTTGCCTATCTCCATAAAAAGGCATTGGGTGGGTTTGAGAATATTCTCCAACAGCAAACGTTAGCGTGCTGATAGAAGGTACAAGTTGATAGGAAATACTTGCTCGCGGTGTTAGTGAACCTTTTCCTGCATAGGTAAAATGATCGTACCGGAGACCGAGTGTTAACCCAAGTTGGGGTGTAATGGAGTATTTATCGCTTGCATAGGCGAAATAATTACTTGCATCGCCAAAGCCTAAACTCTGATAGAAATGTCCTTCAGGGACTACAATGGGACCAGTTTCATAATATCCATCATGATTGAGATCGTAGCGGGTGGTATCGGCTCCCATAGAGACATCGTTTCTCCATTTCTGGGAAGTTTGGAATTGGATGCCGGAGGAAAGGGCATGCTTATCGTTTATCTGGTAAAACAGCTCGTATTTGATGCCGGCGAAGGACTCGATGGAGTGATTTGAAAAAATATTTCGCGAATTTAGAATATTATATGATTGCGCTTCTCCGTTTTGATCGCGCTGGCGTACTGCAAAATCTTCACGGACATCAATATCACTGCTTGCGCCGGAAGAATATAACGTCAACATGGAGTAGCCTTCTTTTCCGAATAAACTTCGTAAGCCTAAACCAACAGCATATTGTTTTGAGACGGGAGACATAACGCCAACGCTTGAAGAATCGAGCATATTTTTTCGTTGCTCATCTTTCGATTTCGGGTCGCCTTCGATGTTGATGCGGCTATCGCCATAGAGAATATTTAAACTGAGTTTTTGTGACTGGGAAAGATCGTATGTGAATTTTGATTGCGTATCCCAGTATTTCGGGATAGCCGTCAACGATAAACTCGATAAGCCCACTACTTTATCAATGATTTCGAGCAGACTGTTACGAGCAGAGAAAATGTATGAACCTTTCCCGCCTGCAAAACCACCTTCGATCAGTGTTCCAATGCCTGCCATGTTCATTGCTGTTTTAGATGCAAATGCTTTACTGCGATCTCCTTCGCGTACAGTCAAGTTCATTACGGAGGAAGATTTGTTTCCATATTGTGCAGGGAATCCGCCGGAAGAGAATTGCACATCTTCGATCATATCGGCATTTACCATGTTAATCGGTCCCGCAGAATTAAAATCGTTTGAGTAGTGGTTGATGGAAGGAATTTCCATGTGATCCATGATGGTGAGGTTTTCAAACGGTGCGCCGCCGCGAACGATTAGCTCGTTGATGTTGTCGGTGGAACTTGCGACGCCGGGGAGCGATTGCGCAACACGTTGTACATCCTGAATGCCGCCGGGAGAACGAAGTACCTCAGAGCGGTCGAACACATTTGAACTTACGGGGCTCATTTGCTGGGCGCGGCTGAAGTAGCTCGCTTCGCTTGTCACCCCTTGCATTTGAATTGCTGATTCATCCAACTTAACGATTACTTGAGTAGCTCTTCCGGTAGAGATAACTACATTGGTAACGACTTGCGATTGAAAGCCGAGCGCAGAAACTTTTAGGCTATATGTACCGACATCAAGTCCGTGGATTTTATATGATCCCTCAGCATCGGTTGAGGCGCCGAATGTAGGTTTTTCAACGACAATGATATTGACCGAAAGTACCGGTTCTTGTGTTTGTGCAGAAATAACTTTTCCGGTGATATCGCCTTTGTGTTGCTGGGGAAATGCGAATAATGGTGTTAAAAATAGTAAAAAATAAAAATAGTATTTCATTGTAATAAGATTAATCAAGGAGAATAAAGAACGCCTACGCTACGTGAATTACCTGAAAAGAGCTTATAAATGATGTATTATATACGGAAAATGTGGGTAAAAAGATACGGGGAGGAGACTCTTTTTTAAAATGGCTTGTTTGGGCGGGTTGGCGAAGTGGTGATATGGGATGTGCGATATGGGATGTGGGATATGCGATATGAGATATGAGATATGAGAAATGCGATATGAGATATGAGATATGAGATATGAGATGTGTGAGTTAAAATACTAATTTAGGATTTAGTGCAAGACCCGCATGACCATAAATGGTCACGCTAATGCAAATAAAGTCCGATAAAGACCCGTAGGGATAAATTGGACTAGTGTCAAGTAAAGTGAGTAACGTAGAAGAAAATTAATGTGTATTGGTAAAAAAATGTTGTATAGGTTTTCTAAATAACATTTTGTTGAATTAGCGCTGATTTTTCATTACCTAACTCATCCCCCAGCCCCTTCTCTTAAAAAGAGAAGGGGAGAAAAGTTTGTGTAAATCCCCGGCAATTATTAGTTGACTTGACACTAATGAACGGCTATGTTTGATTATAGAATAAGGAATCAATATTATAAACTGATGTTACAAAAGAAAGAGTAATACGTTTTTAGCAAACCCGCATGACCATAAATGGTCACGCTCATGCGAATAAAGTCCGATAAAACCGGACTGGAAAAAGCAGTATGATGACATTTTTTTTCGATACAGTAATCCAAATTATTTCACACTCTATGGAGTCGTAGACTGTTGGGGTTTGTGCTATGATTGTCTGAACCGGGATTTATGGGATTACTATGATTAACGTTCAGCCAGAGGCTGATCAATCTTCGATTGAGGTTATGATGGCGGGCTGAGTTGGGTTTTTGCTTTGGTGTTTGATGCGGAGAGGCGGGGAATTGTTTTTATGACGGGTTTACGGACTTCCCCAAAGGATCGTTGACAGGAGCGTCTAATTATATGTACCCCTGCACTGATAACTGATAGGAATATGATAACAAGAACCTTAAAAGTGGTCTTCATGGAGAGGGAACTATCTATGATTTATTTTAGCACTTTAAAAACCCGTCTTATTGCATCCCAATAGTAAATATTTGTCTTATGGGAAATATGGGTAGATATATCTGCTTGTTTCCAATATATAGGAGTTACATTTTTACTATCGGCAAAAATAATATCCTGAGAAATTTCTTCTTTGATATCAAGTGAGTTGTCATTGTTTAAATCAACAAATTGTGTTGTGGTGATTTGACGAAGTAGTAAAGAGTCCGGAAGGATAACGATTGTGGAATCAACATCTTCTCTTGCTTGGCTAATTGTAAGAGGTGAAGATTCATACTGGAGAAGAAATTTACTTTGGTCAATATCATAAAGGGCTTCTTCTTCATGATAGGTTAAATAGCCGGACCCACCCGAGCCATGATTAGAAGACAATACGATGAAGGGAATATTGTTTATAGTTTTAAATTCTAAATTTGTTGCTTCACTTGCATCGAAATCTCGCTTATCAAGTAATTGCAAATCGGTGGTGTCGTTACTTAAGAGGAACATGCTTACAAGCCCCGATACTTCGTATCCTTCCAGAAGATAATATTGAATATAGTCAGAACCAGTAATCTTGTATATATTGTAATTGATATAATATGTAAACGATTCTAACGCTTGATCGTTTTCAGTTTCATTTATACCGAACCATGTCGAATCTTTTGTTCTTTCTAATAACCCATCGCCATGAAAGATTGATGCTTCCGGTTTTTCTTTGATAAGGAAATCGAGAATATATTTATGCTTCATTGATGCTCTGAGGCGGGTAGCAAAAGGAGAATCGTTTCCACAAAAGGAGAGGTTGAGTAGCGATAAAAATAAGATCAAGCTAAGGAATATGAATTGCCATTGCCTCATCGTTTATCTATTCCTCGGAGAATTCATAGGGTTTCTGAGTATAGAACTATTTACAATTCTTTTGTATTAATTCGTCTACAATGGTATCACCAAGTTGCTTTGCTTTTTCAAATTCTTGACAAGCCCCCAATTTATCCTTCGAATATAGCTTTGCAATTCCTAGCAATCTTCTCAAACTGGGATCTTTTGGTTCAAGTTGTACACAACTTTCGAAATCATTGATTGCTCTTTTGTAGTCCTTCATATCAAATCCGGTCATTGCTCTATTTGCAAGTGCTCGAATATTTTTGGGTTCCAACTTAATGGCTTCAGAATAATCCGCAATTGCATCAGGATATTTTTTGAGTGATTGGTTTAAGTAGCCTCTATTGTTATACGTATTAGCATCTCCCGGATTAAGCGATAATGCTTTGTTGTATGCTTTAAACGCTTCTACCGAATTACCGAGTTGAGCCTGAAAAAAGCCTATTTTATCAAAAGCGAAATCATTTTTAGGATTCAATTCGGAAATTTTAATGTAAGCCTCGATTGTTCCTTTGTAATCTTTAAGTTGTTCTTTACAGTCTGCTATCCTTTGGTAACAAAGTTCTGCCCTGTCTTTATTCTTATCTTTTTCGAGAGCCATGGCATAAAATCGTTGTGCCTCAGAATTATTTCCTTGGGTTTCGAGAAGAGCCGCAAAACCGAAATATGAATCAGGGAAGTTAGGGTTTAAGAGCCATACTTGGTTAAATCTTTTCATGGCTGTTTGTAAACTATCATGATAAAAATACCACCAAGCATTTTTAATATGTTCATTTACAGCACTATCAATAGTTTTGCACTCTTTGAGACAATTTTGTATAAATTCTTCATCTATTTTTTTGTAGTCTTCACTTTTAGGAACTTCTCCATACATTGGTTTTGTGTTATTAATATTTTCATATTGACTTGAAGGTTTACAGGAGGAAACAACTATGGTGATGATGAAGAGTAATGCGAAATAATATTTCATAACCGTTTAAATTATTTTTAAATATGTGTACCAAACCTTGTACATTCAGATGATCGGATTCCTGCTTTCGCAGGAATGACAGTCCCAAGGGATTGTTCTTTGTGGTTGGGGATTGCTTCACAATCCCGCCCGCTAAAGCGAGGTTCGCCCTTGGCGACTGATACATGCTGCGGGAATTGTTCGCAATGACTGCTATTTTTTTGGAATTTCTGTTTATGAATCATGCGGTTCATTGTAATGACAAACTCCATGCACAATTTTTTCGATTCAAATGGCACTTTTTTCCTTTTAACTTTTTACCTATTTTATCTCTTCCCTTGTAAAAACTCCTCGCAGAGTTTTACATCGTCTTCACTGCCCATGAAGACGGGGGTATGTTCGTGTAATGTTTTGGGTTGGATTTGAAGGATGCTTTTTGTACCATCGCTGGAGCGTCCGCCGGCTTGTTCGATGATGAATGCCATCGGGTTGCACTCGTAGCAGAGGCGTAATTTGCCGTCGGGGTTTTTCTTATCGCCCGGGTAGGCAAAGATGCCGCCGTATAATAATGTTCTGTGTGTATCAGCCGCCATAGTGCCAATGTAGCGGGCTGAATACGGACGACCTGTCTCTTTATCGTTTTCTTTTACATAATCAATGTAGCGTTTCATGCCATCGCTCCAGTTGGCATAATTCCCTTCGTTCATACTGTAAATTCTTCCCTTCTTCGGGATTTTAATATTTTCGTGCGAGAGAAGAAACTCACCAACTGAGGGATCAAGTGTAAAGCCGTGTACACCTTTTCCTGTTGAATAGACGAAGATGGTACTTGTTCCGTAAATGATATATCCCGCGGCTACCTGTTTGTATCCGGGTTGAAGGCAATCGGCAAGGGTTCCTTTTCCTTCGGGTGATACTCTGCTATAGACACTGAAGATGGTACCAAGGGTTATGTTCGCGTCAATGTTTGAGGAGCCATCAAGCGGATCGAAGAGGAGTGCATATTTTCCTGCTTTATATTCATCGGGAATATGGAGGATGTCTTCGTTCTCTTCGGATGCCATTACGCATAAATGTCCGCCGTGATCCATTGCTTTATAGACTGTTTCATCGGCAAATTCATCGAGTTTTTTTACAACGTCACCGCTTGTATTTGTTTTATTGGTAATGCCGAGGATGTTGACGAGTCCTGCTTTGCTAACCTCACGCCAGACTAATTTAGCGGCAAGGGATAAATCGTACAGCAATCCGCTAAAATGCCCGGTTGCATCGGGGTACAGCATTTCCTGCTCGTTGATGTATCGTTCGAGTGTCATGAATTTTTTCTGTAATACCATAGGTTTTTCCTTGTGAGAACATTGAAATTTATTCTGGGAAATGTAGCAAATGGGCGTGTGGGAAACAAGATTCGTCTTGGGGTTATTACTGTGTGTTGGAATAAATCTTTGATTAACGGACATTATTCATCAAGGGTGTTTTATGTGAGAAATTCTAATATCTAAATACGAAATCCTAAACAAACCCGTTGTAGCCCGTTGCCTAAAGGCAACGGCAATAGATAACAATATCTTGCAGGATATCATTTTCATTTCTTTTTGTCTTTTTTAGCATTACTAAGTATATTGGGTGACAAAAGTACCACATTTCTCTTAATACCGCTCTAATACGGATATAAAATAATAACCATGAAAATTGTTGTTTGTGTAAACCACGTACCTGATACCGAAACGAAAGTGAAGGTCGGCGCAGATGGAAAATCTGTGGATAAAACAGGCGTAAATTTTATTCTTAACCCCTACGACGAGTTTGCTATTGAAGCGGCTCTCAAATTAAAAGAACAATTCACGGGCGAAACCATTGCCCTTACGCTCGGCGGCGATACGCATAAGGAAACCTTACGTAAAGCTCTTGCTATGGGCATTGATAAAGCGGTTCTTCTTAAGGATGACTCAGCACGGGATTCGTATTCTGTTTCATTCGCTCTTGCCGAAGAGTTAAAATTACTCGCGCCGGATTGCGTTATGTTCGGGAAGCAATCAATTGATTATTACGATGAATCTGTCCCCGGTTTTGTTGCAGAATTTTTAGGCTTTGCTTCTGTTTCGACTGTTATTAAAATGACAGCAACGGAAGGAAAGGTAACATGTGAACGTGAAATAGAAGGGGGACATGAGGTTGTTGAAGCAAGTTTCCCTGTGGTTCTTTCCGCGCAAAAGGGATTGAATGAACCGCGCTATCCCTCTCTAAAAGGAATCATGGGAGCAAAAACCAAGCCGATCGAAGAAAAGCAAGCGGCTGTTATGGCGTCGAAAGCGGAAGTTGTTGAGATGCGCAAACCTCCTGCAAAGCCAGCAGGAAAAATTGTCGGTACTGATGCAAGCGCAGTTCCTGAGCTTGTGAAGTTGTTGAGAGAAGAAGCGAAAGTATTTTAAGGGGAAACTTTCTTCGTGGTTGGAAAGATTCCCGATAGAAGCCCCCGCCAAGTCGGGGCAGGCTTTGGGAATGACACTTTATAAGAAATTATTTATTTAACAAAAGAAATTGAAATGAAAATTATAGCATTTGCTGAACAGCGAGAAGGTAAATTTAAGAAGGTCGCGTTTGAAGTAACACAGGCTGCGAAAAAAGTGGCTGATACGTTAGGCGCAGAACTCGTTACACTTGTTATTGGAAACAATGTTCAATCTATTGTATCGGAACTTGGTAGTTATGGAGCGAGCCGCGTTGTTGTTGTGCAGGATGCACGATTGCAATTGTATTCAACGACGGCATATAGCAAAATTATTGCCGATGTTGTGAAGCGTGAACAAGGAACGTTGGTATTTCTCCCTGCAAGTCAGATGGGGAAAGATTTAGCTCCCCGTGTTGCTGTGAAACTTGGCGCGGGAGTTGCGGCTGATTGTACTACATTAAATTATTCCAACGGAAATGTTGTGGCAACGAGACCTGTGTTTGCAGGTAAATCGTTTATAGATGTGACGGTGAATTCGGATGTGAAAATATTTACACTTCGTCCGAATGTGTTTACGGCTTCTGCAGTTGCCGGTGGCGTAGTTTCGGTTGATTCGTTTGCCGTGGAATTAAACGATGCTGATTTTAAGGTAAAAGCGGTTGCAGTGAAAATTGCCGAGGGTCGCCCCGATTTAACGGAATCGAGTATTATCGTATCGGGCGGACGCGGGATGAAAGCCCCTGAACATTTTGCACAAATAGAAAAGCTCGCCGATATACTCGGTGGAGCAGTAGGAGCCTCTCGTGCAGTGGTTGATTTAGGATGGAGACCTCATGATGAACAGGTTGGGCAGACGGGAAAGACCGTTTCTCCGTCGTTGTATATTGCTTGCGGTATTTCCGGCGCGATTCAACATCTTGCGGGGATGTCCTCATCGAAATGTATTGTGGCAATTAATAAAGATAAAGATGCGCCGATTTTTCAGGTTGCAGATTATGGTATTGTCGGTGACGTGTTTGAAGTTCTTCCGGCATTTACCGAAGCATGTAAAGTTGCATTAGGCAAATAAGTACAAATGAGTAAGATTCAGGTTGAAATATTAGGGCTTTCGACAAACCCTGCAAGCGGCGGGGCGTACGCGTTGATTCTTAAAGAATCAAACGGGAGCAGACGGTTACCTATTATTATAGGTGCGTTCGAGGCGCAATCTATCGCGCTGGAGATTGAAGGAATAAAACCACCCCGTCCGTTGACTCATGACTTGATGAAAACTATTATTGATACGCTTGGTTCCGACCTTGTGGAAATTGTGATTAGCGATTTACGCGAGGGAACATTTTACGCTAAACTTCAACTTGATAACCGAGAGGTAGATTCGCGACCAAGCGATGCTATTGCTCTCGCTGTCCGTTTTGGGGTGCCGATGTTTGTCGCTGATACGGTGTTGGATGAAGCTGCGTTTAATCCGGAAGACGTGGAGGGGGGCGATCCTGCTAATATGAAGAAAGAACCCCGACTTACAAAAGTTGAAGCCTTGCGTGCCCAATTAGCCGAGGCGATTGAGCGGGAGGATTATGAACGCGCCGCGAAATTACGGGATGAGTTGAGGAAGTTGGAAACGCACGAGTAGATAGATTGTCATTCCCGAACTGCTCTTATCGGGAATCTTCCCACTGTACACTAACATGGATTTATAGTTAAAATAATAACTATTAAATCATCCATTCTTGTAAGCGAAATCAATAGAATGTTTTACCATTTCGATAACATAATCTTGTCTGTCTACTGAAGACTCATTATTTATTAAGAGCGTTTTTCTTTTTAACGCAGGTTTAGTTTCCCAGTTTTTTGCAATCCCTAAAGGTTCCGGAATGCTACGAGGAATGAACACTTTAATGCCTTCACGTACACGACTAACCGAGTAAATAAAAATTTTCTTCTTAGTAGTATAGCGTTTGTAAAAAAATGCCATTACATAGTTTGATTTAGTCTCTTCAATACAAAAATCTGTAAACCCATTCCTTAAAGCGTATTCTCTGGATTCACTAAATAATCTTTCAGGGAACGACTTCTCTGCTTGTCCATCTGGTTTTATAGTTTCTAAATATTTAAGCACATGAGACTCTTTTTTGTTTACGCTTGAAACTCTTGGGATTAAGACATCGAACAAATAGTTCCGTACTTCTTCATATTTTGACTTGTATTGTGACAAGAGCGGTAATTTCCGCTGTTGTTTTTCTATGTCGCCATTAGCTGGTGGAGTATCTATTGCAATAAAATGGCTCTCAATTGCTTTACACATGGTTGGGTTAAAAGCTGAATCTCCTATCCAAGCGATATAATTAAACCCAACTTGTGCGATTGCACTAAACTGTCGCACATATGTTTTCATTTTCCCTTTGTAAATCCCAGAACCATAAAATTGGATACAGTCGTCATAATAAATCTGGTAGTTGTTTGGAAACGCTAATGTATAAAAGAAATAATCAAAAGTTATCATGTGTTTACGAAGCCGTTCTTTAAGAAAAGCAGCTTGTTCATCAACCGTTCCAGATATCCCTATATAGAAAAAATCCACTTTTTCGTTTTCTGCTCTTAGGAAGAAATAAATACCGGGGGTATCAGGGTAATTCTTGAATAGTTCATTTTGTATAAAATGATCTTTTTGTTTAAAGTACATTGCTGAATTTATGTCTCTTGCATGACGTAGTGAATCTACAATATCTCTTTGGCTCCGTTGTGGCAATGCTTCACGATTGGGAGAATCAAAAGCCCTAATATTCTGTAGAAATGATTCTACGGATACAATGTTTCCTTCCATATTTTACTCCCCCATATTTATGTTGTGGATGTTTGCTTTTCAATTTCTGTTAAAGCGTACATAGCTACATCTCTTATTTTTTCATTTTCAGACAATAAAAATCTTTCAATAATGTCTTTATTTTGAATTCCATCAATTGTTATCAAGTTATTTATAGCATAACACTTCAATAATGTTTCAAAGGTTTCATTTTCGAAATCATAGCATGATAATTTACCGGCACAGTTCATAGCTGGTGGACCATATTCGGGTTCCCAATCTTCTTTTTGCTCATCATATATAAATCTATCAATCAATTGAATGGTTTGTACCAAATAGGAATTATTATATTTTGACAGCACATCAATACAAAAATTTCTTCCCACTGATTCTGGTTGTGAACACGCGTGATAAAGAATTCGCAACTGAATAAAAGGTGACGTTTCATGCCAAAATAACTTAATTAACATGATAGCAATATTTATATCTTTCAGGACGTAATCGTATTCTTTGTTGGCATAGTCTAATAGTAAAAATGATAATAATGCAGTTTTAAACTGTTCACATGAACTATTAAAAAGTTTATTTGAACCAACTATTCTATTGATAATTTCTTGCTGTGAAATAATCCCGGCTCCACATGCGGCTTCTAAGGGTTTTATCACCCAAGCAATAGCCTCATCAGAGTATGTATCATCAACAATAATGGATAATAAGACAGATAATAACTCTTCGATAGTGGTAACTTGAATTAATCGCTGATAAATTTCTTTATTCTGTAGCTCTGGACATTGGGCTAATGCGTTGTAAATATCATCTGAATTCCAATCCCAGTTGGAATTAGTAAAATTAACCGGTTTAATGTTTTGATAGACGTAGGAATAACGTATAGTATGTTGATATATTTCCGGTATTTCCCCAAAGCCTAATCTTTCACTTTTGTAAACTTCCCAATCTATTCGTTGTATAATATCCTTGTTTTCAAGACTATCGAGATATTTATGAAGTTCAAGCATTAGAATTCTCTCTCCATACTTTAAAACTAGCTCGATCAACATGTTGTTTTTGAAATTATTATCTTCTTCAGATCTCCGAATAATCTCTTTTGCAACGTAACCCTGTATCTCGGATGAATAATTGCCTGCATTAAACAAACATTCACAAGCTAACTCCATGTTATTTTTTACAATTGCAGCTTTGATAATTTTATCTACAATCACCGTATCCTTCTCTATTCCACACAACATCACTAACGCCCTATATTCATCACTATCATCTAACATATCCTCAAGCCAATTATTGTCAGTTCGTCCTCCAATCAAAGCTTTTGCAACATAGAAATCCCTATATGATTTATGATGAAATTGTAATTGTTCATCGTTCCTCTTGATTTTGCCCACAGTAATAGTGACTTTTATAAGCTCAAGGATTTCCGACTTCAGAAGCAAATCATAAAATTCAAGAAAATTATCGCCAAGTTCTTCTTTTAAAAAGCGGTGAACTAAAGTCTTCTCGTAATATGAATCGCATTTTTCTATATCATGTTTTCCTATCTTTGTTAATACGTTATCGAGTAAAACATCTGTATCTCTTCCTTTAGTTTGAGGTTTTTCGCTTTCTCGCTTTAGCTGTGCTTTAAAAAACTCCTCAAAGTATCTTCCTTGATTTTCATAAACTAATACCCCGTTATTTAAATAAATTTCAACCGCCATTTCGGTTTGTAGTGGTAATACCTCCGGTAATTTTGCTAAGAATAACCCAATGATTCCTTGACCCTCAATAGATTTGCGGTCACCTAACCTTTTTAAAACTAACTCAACTTGTTGCTCTTTCGTTAATGGCGGGATTTCTACTTCGACAAATTCCTTAAACCTTCTGCTTTTTGACAGTTGCTCAAAATCTTCATCGTCTTTTAAGTGTTGATATTTTTCCCGTCGGATGGAAATTAAATACCTATTCTTAGGATAATCTTTAACGAAATTAATAACATGATGAAAGTTCTCTTGGAAATTTTGCATTTCATCCACAGCATCAAAAACAATCCA
>OBEQ013029699.1_pt1 | contig 17236 bp, 1 predicted proteins | sample 1670901 | NCBI WGS metagenome assembly OBEQ01 (sample SAMEA104232315, study PRJEB22302) | groundwater metagenome | biome: forest; feature: aquifer; material: groundwater | place: USA | collected 2011-08-07 | depth 5.4 m
ACCGAGACGCCGTCGAGTTGGAGGTGATCGCCGGGCTTCACCGGGTGCAACGTCCCCGTGAGTCCTTTCAGGCAATCCGGCGGGCCGACGAGGACGGTGCCGCCCTTCGCCACCCGCCCGATGTCCGACGATGAGAGATGGTCGAAGTGGGGATGGGTGATGAGCACGACATCGGCGTCATGCGGCTCGCCGGCGATCTGCCACGGATCCAGATAGACCACCGTGTGCTTCCGTTCGAGGCGGAACGAGGCGTGGCCGAGCCAAGTGATGCCGCTATCAACGCCGGCGAACGCGGTGCCGGTCCCGACCATGCCGAACGTAATGATCCCGATGGTAAGCGACTGGAGCAGGCGAGGCATGGACTCAGTATAGCAAAGGGCTCTCGGGATGTGCAATCAGAGGTTATGCCGCAGCCCCCACCGCGGAGTGTTCCACCTGCTCCACCCATGTGCGCAGGGCCGCCGACGGGAGATGGAGGAATCGCCCCAGACCTTCCAGCCCGACGAGGGACAAGAGGACATGCACCTCGGCGTGCCGACTCCAGTAGGCAAGTTGCCGGTCGACGATGGCGGCGTGCAGATCGCCGCCATACTGGGCCTGGACATCGATGACCGGTTCAAGGGGTGCCAGGCCTGCCTCTTCCAATCCGGCCTCGAGCTGCCGCTTATGGGCGGCATCGTGGGCGAACATCACCAGCGCCAGACGTTCGTCGGTGGAAGGGTGCAACTGGGCCAGGCCGTGGAACACCGCCTCAGTCGCTGCCTCCGGCCCAATGAACACCACCTTGTCCTCCAGGCCAGCAGTCAGCGCCGTCGGCCGCCAGGCGTCCAGTGCCCGCCCCTGGGCGTCCCGTGCTTGATAGACCCATTGGACCTCGGTAAAGGTATGGTCGTGCATCCGCCACCGACCGTCCAGATTCTCTCTCAAGCGGCGCACCCCATCCTCAAGCTGCGCAACTGTATGTCCTGCGGAGGAGATCCCCGAGGGGGAGTGCTGCGCCTCGTCCAACTGCTTCTCCGCTTGGCCCAACGTCTCACCGATCACCGCTTCCACCATCAGGTCCGCGGCGTGCAGGCGGGGATCCTGGAGGATCTGCTCTTCTGACTTGCCCTGCGATTTTAGATCGTCCCAGATTCCCCTCTTCGTCCGGTAGATGAAATTCCGCAGGAAGATACTGGGGTAGTCCAGCGCTCCTCCGATCCGATCGTTGTGCCGGCCCGGCGTGCCATACCGCGGATCCTCTACGGGGACATTCGCGTAGGCATAGTAGGTCAGCGGCAGTACCGTCCCGCCGACCTCATCCTTGATAACACTGAAGGCCCCAAGCCGCGTTCCCGGCTGAATCGTCGCATTAGACAAGGGATACGCCACACTCATCTGCACAGGCGCACCATCCTCAGAACCGATCAGCACCCCGCCCGCCACATTGAGCGACGCTACGCCCAAATTATAGGTGGTGCCACCGGCCGTGAAGGTCAGCGGTTGATGCGCCACGTTCATAGCCGCCGTCGACAGATGCATGTTCATGTATCCCGGCTGGGTCGTCGTGTTGAACACCCATCCGCCGATGATATTGCCAGGACTTGTAATTACATCAACAAGCAGTGCAAAGGGGTGCAACGTATTATTGGCGGCAATCCTGCCGTGGGCCGCCCCGATGAAGGTGCCGAGGGTTCCCTCCCCCACCGTCACGGTGTCAAACTTCCCCCAAGTGAATCGAACCTTGTCCCCTAAAGCGGTTTTCGTTGCTCGCACGAATGCCAGGGAAACATCCGTCCCCGTCTTCAACCCCTCCGCGACAACTCGAACGAGCCGGCTGCGGACCCCGACGATCGTCTCTCGGCCTGTTAAGACGGTCCCTGGACCGATGACGGCTGAGGGATCGATCCGCTCCAATGGGACCTCTCGTCCGATGCGCCCTCCCTCCACCGTGTAGTAATATCTCTCATCCTGCTTCACGATTCGCCAAGCGCTCAGCGTCTCCGGAGCCGATTCCAATTGATCGGCATGAAGCAACGGCTCCACGCGGAGATCTTCAGCGCTCAAGTAATAATGGGTCCACCGGTCCCATGCGGGTCGTGAAATCCCCTGGGGAAGCTGCCGGAACTCTTCTGTGGACACTTGTTGATTCGGCGGCGTGAATCGGTCGCTCTCCCATCGGCCCTCCACGGAGTGCCAATGCGCCGGATGCCTCAGGTTGCCGTCCTGGATCCATCCGTCCGAAACCCACGCGTTGGACGCAAGGAGTCTCTCGTACCCATCGATGTATTGTGTCAAGCGATCGAGTACACGTTTGTCCCGTTGGGGTTTAGCCGACTCCTGGTCAAGCTGCCACCGACTCATCGCCAACCCACTCTCGAGCAGGCGTTGAGGCAAATCATCGTACCGACCGCGTTCTCCCTCTGGGAACCCCTGGGCCAACTGGCCCATCAGGGTGAAGATCACCTCTGGAGCGTACATGAAGGTCCACGGAGCGACTCCGGCCGCCCGGCTTAAGCTGCCCCGGGCTTCACCCGGCAACAGTTGTCCCCAGGCCTCGGCTCCCAACATCCCTAGATGCTCGTCTACGCCGATGACGGAGAGGGCCCCAAGATGGGTCACTTCGGCTTCCGTGGCGACGGCCGTCGGATCGCTCACATCCGGGACACCGAGCAGCCGCCCGATCACCTTGGTGAATGGCGCGACCACCGACAGAGGATCCGCGATGATCCGACCGTGTTGGCTTGTCTGCTCGCCCGGCGCCCCCGTGATCTTCGTGATGACACCCGGCGTGGACTGACCATCTGTTTTGATGCTGTGAGGATTCGGGGCGCCGCCGAAGATCGAGAAGATCGCCAGATCTCCCAAGAGCATAAGCGGTGGAACAGGGTGCTCGTACCAGGTCACGGTCAGCTTCCCTCTCTCATATGTGGCCAGAGGAATCTTGTTCAAGGCCACCATCTCGGTGTAACCCCGGTCGTTGCGTAAGGAAAACTGCGTGCCGGGGTACTCGGCTGGTGGAACACCCACGATCGCCGTCTCCGAAATCTCGGTGGCCGTAGGGCTCTCCACATCCACATGGCCCTGCGCTGCCGTCACGAGTTGGCTCTTGACCCGGCGCAACTGTGTCTGCTCCCCCCACCGGCTGACCCCGATGGCACTCTCCACAATACGGCTCCCATCTCCCACGACACTGCCCTGGAGCACACTTGAGGCCACCGTCGCGGCGCGCCCAACTTCCACGTGATACGTGCGGCCTTGATACTCGACCGTATGATTCGTCACGGACAGCTCTGGATTGCTGGCCGTCGCCGGCGTGTAGCCCCAAGAGTCCTCGTCAAACGCCGGCTGCAGGACCGCGTCGGTGACCCGCACGCGTTCGCGGACCAAGGCCCCCTCGGCAATCGATCGATCGAGCGTTGCCCCAGCCAGCAGGGCCGTATCGCTCGCCATGCTTCCATTGATCAACCGGGACCCGGCTTCAAGAAGTGTCCTTGGCCCCTCGACCATGCTCCCCCACTCTACAGACGCCCTCGGGTCGATCTGGGCCTCGGGCACATCATCCCGCACGATCCCTCCCAACAACGTCCCGCCATCGGTCTGACGATAGACCAACCGCCGCCAGCCATCCAGACCCGGGATGGGTTCCAACCGCTGGCGCTCCAGGACCTGTGATGTCCTCTCCTCCAGCCCAGCCGCCTTGGGTAAGGTCAGCACCTGGGCCGGCTTACCTGGACGCAAAAGAATAGGCGGCTCATGAGTAAGTGTTATATCTGATTTGCCCAGGAGTCGAAATGCCTCTCCGCCATAGTAGGCATATTCCAGGAAATCCCAAATGGGCTTGACGTAACGAGGATCAATTAAGAGCGATGACACGATGCCCCCCAGCCCGGCCCCCGTCACGGCCGCGGCGGTCACCTTGCCTCTCTTTTCGACCGGGATGCTTGGATGATGCTGATTAAAAACCTCCACCAGATCCGCCAAAAGATCCATTGGTTCGATACTCCGTTCCATGGAGCCGGACCCTGCCTTCCCAAGAGCAAGGTCTTCTAATGTGAAATTCTCTCCTCGGGCAATCTGCGCATCCAAGATGCCATCCGAGTTCAAGAGATCCCCACCGATCTCCTGGACCGATTCAAGGCGCAGCGTATCCCCAACAGGACGCACGTTGATCTCGTACTTGGTCACTCGATCCCCGTTGTGCGCGGCTTTGGTCAACTCAACGAGACGCGCGAAGACCTCTTCTTCATTCATCTGGCCCTGGGCCATTTTCTCTAACACATCTGCCGTGATGATGTTCCTGGCCTCCTCGGTCAGAGCAAATTGGAACATCTCCCGAAGCCGATAGGCAGGACGCGTCTGATCAGGCGGAAGATCTGATTCCGTGGAAAACAACGAGTCAAGGAAACGACCCATCACCTCGTCTTGATCGGCATTCAGATCTTGGCGGAGTTGATCCCGAGTCAACCCTTGAGCAGGAATGTCTCTGAGGAGCCGGAGCAATTGGACTGGACTCAAGTTCCCCGAACGCCCAGGAAGAAGTTCTCGAGCGTATCCGTATGGATTGATGAGGTCGTCAGGATCAATTCGCAAGAAGGGAGCCAGATCCGGATGACGCTTTGACAGCCAGAGAACGGCCAACGCGTATCCTATTCCAGTACGTGCCCGAATTTGTTCCGACCCGTTATAGGGCTGCTGCATCTTGTCTGAATACTTTGGAGCCTCTTCCCGTGAAACCCCGCAATCCAGAGAGAGTAATCGTAATTGAGAAGGCATGTCGATCGGCTTAATGATTCGGATCGGCTCAACTCCTAAGAAAGAAGGGGGAAACATCATCGCGGCGTGATCCTTCACCCCTCCTAACGTGCCCGCCCACACCCGCTCGGAATAGCCAACTTTGATCATTGCCAAAGAATCCAGGCCCCATCCATACCGGTGATTCAAAGCTTGGGTGATAGCCATGACAATCGCTGAAGAGGTGCTCTGGCCCCCAGGAATCACGTCCGAGGCGATGGCAATCCGTAAACCCTTCTTTTCTCGAATCAGCTGTTGGAAGGTCTCTCTCGCCTTCCCTGAAGAATCTCCCAGAGGCGTCTGAAGAAACGCCACGGCGCCGGCGATTAAATCATCGGCATAATTGATTTTTAGCTTGCCATCAGGAAGGTGGAGTCTGTTGGGGGTTGCAGCAACCCTTTCTTCCGTCGCAAAACGGGCCCCAATGTCCCACTGGGAAAGACCATTGACCGGACCGAGGGGGTCTCCCTGTTCATTCCTTCGCCATGTTGTTGGATCCATCCACGAAGCATCCAACTGAAAAACCCGGGGTCTGCCTTCCGGGTAAGCTTCCAGGACAGCTTCTTTGGGTGAAGCCACAACATACACTTCAACGGCCCCCTTCAAACCGTCGACCTCTTGAAGAAGGAAGCCTACCCCTTCAAGAACGGGAAATCCAACAGCCCCTCCCATAAAACCCTTATAGTCCAAATGCCGTCCGCCAGTAGGCAAGGCGGTGCGGCTGGGAACCCATGCAACCGTGGTTTGAATCTGCTGCGAAAAGACGCCGGTTTTTACCAATCGCTCAAACCAGCCCTGCCACATCCGCTGTTTTTGTGCCAGCTCTTCAGGTGTCAGCGATTCTGGATAAATCTCCCTCATGAGTTTCATTCCAGAGAGGGAATCGTTGATCACCTCAAGCCACCGGGATAAAGGCGGGTCCTCCTCCAAACCAGTTGCTTTTGTTGGAGCGCCCGCAAGCTGCTGGCGGATCCGTTCAGCCGCCTGGGCCATCGGCTCGTCTAGGTTGAGCGGTTGGACTGGCAAGCGGACGGTGATCGTCGTCCCTTGGCCCGTGGCCGACCCGAGCGCTGCGTACGTGAACGTCGGCCGTTTGGCCTGTGGATCTTGGGAGAACGTGTAGTGGCTGCGTTTCCGTCCACCGCGCTCCAGATTCATCGGATCGGCGGGCTCATCGGCCTCCACAATCAGCGAGGCACCGGGAATCGCCGTCACCATCCAATAGGCGGCCGACAGGCCTTCCCCGCCCAAAGCATCCGCAGGTTTTCGTGACGCCCCTCGATGGGCCACCGCCCGGTAGATCGGGATAGCAAACCCTGCCGGATTCGCGTCGTCAGACGCCACGACGAGTTGCCAACGCGTCGGACCACCAGAGTCCTGCGCGAGAGAAACCTTGAGGTCAGCTCGCACCTCCTGAGCCACATGGTCAACCAAGTTCTCCCTCAACATCATGAGCGTGCCCCACAGCACACGCCAGCCAGGCGTATGCTCGTACCACTCACCTTCTTCCGTGCCAAGGTATTCCGTCGCAGGAGGGACGTGCACGACCTGCGTCACGGCGTTGGCCACCGTTCGCAAAGTGCCATCGGGTGCTTCACGCGTCAGCGTGGCCACGCGCTCCTCCAACCCAACGGCTTGGCGATGGGCGAGGACGATCTGGGCCAACGTCCGGGCCACGGAGACGGCTTCCGATGTCGTGAACGATCGGGCCCCGCCGTTGGGCCACTCGAGGCGCTCCCACGTGAACGCTCCGGCCGGCGTCACGCGCACCTGCTGGAGGCCGAGGACCCCGTCGTAGCCCACCACGGTCGGCGCAGCCCCGGCCTCGCGCAGCGCCGCCACCAGTGGTCGCAGGAGCCGCACTTCATCCGTCTGCTGGCGAGTGCCGGAGAGCTCGTCGAGAGCCTTGCCGCTGTGGATCCGAATGGCCACCCTCGCCTGCCCTAAGCTCACGAGCGCGCGCAACCGCTGGCCCTGAAATACCTGGCCGCTGACCCCATCCTGAGCCGGCTCAAAGGTATCCGCGGCCTGCATCAGTGAGTCGTCGACGTCGGTGAAGATCGCCAAGGTAGTCGGGTCAATGGGTGAGTTGGCGATCCCGGATGGCCAGGCGCTGATCGCGGTCTTCAAACATTCCACCTGGCGATAGGTGTGTCCCTGTTCAATCGCGGTGGCCAACTGCGTCAGCACGGTGTCCACCCCATCGCCGCGGGGCTCAGCCCGTGCAAGGTGGGGGTATCCCCCTGGCATCTCCGAGGCGGCCTCCCGGAACAACACCTGCGCGTACGACGCGGTCGGCAGGTTATGGGCTTGCGCCTCGGTAAACAAATCTCCCTGTTCTGAATCGCCCAGGAAGATCGCGACGTATCGGCCCTTCAGCTCATTACGCAGCAACCGCTCCATGCTCTGCTGTTTGGAGGGGCACCGGGCCACCGTGATGTAGCGCGGCGTCGTGTAGACATCGGTGGGGGCTGATCCGCTGAGTTGCTGGCGAACCTCTGCCCCAACGGCTTGAGTATCCACCACGTTCCCGCCCCAGATGAGCGTCATGATGGCGGGATTCTCGACGGTGTAATGCCCATCCGGCCCCACCCCGCGGTAATGGATATCCAGCGTCCCAAAATCCTTCCCTTGCTCTGCGATTTCGCGTGCCACATCCGTGAGCGATTCCTCCAACCCGGCGGCCGCTGAAATCATCGCCTGCCAGAATCCTGGCGTGACCGCACCGGCGTCGGCGACGAGGCGAGGACCGTCGTCCGACGACTCAACATGGACACGCTCCGCGAAGATGAGGCCGCCGGGGCGGGCGTTGACTTCCAACACGATGGGTCGCAAGCCATCGGGCGTGGCCTCCAGGACGAGGTCGACGCCGACCAGGTGCAACTGCTCAGCAGGGGAAACGCCTTCATTGATTGCGCGCTCCTTGGCCACGGCGACTTGCTCAATGGCAGGCCACGCCTCCGCCAATCCTTCGACGGATTGAGCAATCTCCACAACACTGACCGCCTGCCCCTCCCGCCCGAGCGAGGCAATCTGGCTACGCTCAGGACCCATAATGGCAGACGCCGACTGCACGACGCCGTCCGACACATTCACGCGGATCGCGAGTGGGCGTCCATCAAAGAGGACATCGCCACGATGCTCGCTGACGAGCACGGGCCGGGTCGCTGCCAAGCTCGCGGCGTACTGCGCAGCCGCCGCCAGATCGGTGAACACCGCCACCCCTGCTCCGCCGGTGGTCGCCATACGCGGCTGGACAACCACGGCCGGTACGTCAGGTAGCTCATGGACGATCTGTGATTGAATCGCATCAGCCAGGGCCCCCTGAGCCACGATCGGGCTCTTGGGAACCGCCACCGCCGAGGCACCGCGAAGAAAAGCCTTGTCATCCGCCTGGCGCTGGGCCGCCCCGGCGGGGTTGATGATGTGGACGCCAGCACGCTGGAGTGCCACTGTCCACTGTCTGTGAAGCGTGATCTCCTCAGCGTCCGGGAATTCAATAAATTGGGCGTGATGGATGTCCACGGGTGTCTCGCACGCGCATTCAACGATCTCCCCGCTTGCCGAATCGTACACCATGAATCGCCGGGTCTTGCCGTCAGACGTCAGCCAGTCGGTCGCCACGCCGATCACGTTGACCGGTTGGCCCGCCGCGGTCGCCGCCATCGAAAAATAGTTGTGGCTCATCAGTTCACGGTTGCCAGCAATCAAGGCAAACGTGGTCGGGTGTGGCAACCACCGGCCGATGTCCCGCACTGGGCCTGGAACAATGCGGACCGGCGGGGCCATCAAATGGCTGAGTGTCGCATCGCGCGCCAGCTCCTCGGCCCGCGTCCGATCCTCACCATTCGAGAAGGCAACCGAGGGAACGACTACCGCAGCGGAGGCCTGGGACGGAATATCTGTCACGCTCGACGGCACTCTCGGCGGCCCAGGGTGCCAGCCCGCTGCGGCACGACCAAACTTCGCGTGAAGCAACGCGGCGCCGGCCTCGAAGTAATGGCTCAGCACCGCGCGGGCACTGACCCCGACCTGCGTCCAGTCCATCGGGCGGCCTTCAGCAGAGGCCCGCTGGCGCTCGTGGGCCTCTTCGCGGCGCCAGTAATTCGGCCACAGCCCGATCCCGACATTGGGTTCGAGGAGCCAGAAGTGAAATCCGAGCACCTCGCCATCAAATTGGCGGCCCTCGGCATCCCGCAAGACAAACCTCGTTTGCGTCCCGCGAGCCGGATTGCCGGGGATGATATCCACGATGGTCGCTCCCTGGACCTCCTGGCTCTGGCGCCCCCAAATCGGCTCCGGCAAAATATCAATCATCAGGTACCGAGGCCACCAATAGGGGACCCCGGCCGCATCGCGTTCGGGGGGATCCTCGCCGTATCGAGCGCGGTAGGCCGGGCGGTAGACGTCCTGCCAATAGTGCTCCGCATACTGAGCGGTCGCCACCATCACCTGCCGGCCGGCTTGCTCCAATTCTGCCAGGAACCATCCTCGAAATTCTGGACGCACCAAGTCATCAGTCAACATTTCCAACGTCCCTTGCCGCCCGACATTGGTCGCCACCTGCAAGCTCATGAGCGCAATCTGATGGGACGCATTCCAATTCGCGGGGTTGAACAGATCTCCAGCATTTGGCATCCCCGCGGAGAGGATCACGCGCAGCGTCCCGTAGACCCAATCTTTCGGATGACGTTCCAGGTTCACCGGCACCGCCCAGTCGCGGATCTGACGGCCCACGAAGTCGTGGATGGCCTGGGCATCCATCCAGGCCAACGGCGTCGTAATGATCGCACGCTGGATGGTGACGTGCTGTCCTTTGGACACCTCATAGATGAACTCGGCGGCGCGGCGCAGCTCGGCCTCGCGGATCCGGCCATCGGGTGCCACGTCACATCGGAGGAAGTTTCGCGCGCCGGACTCGGCCGCCCCCTTGATGATCAACCGGCGATGCGCCTGCGCAAAGGGCCGTAGCCACTCCACGATCTGTGCGACGATTTGACCGTTCGATTGCCCTGTCGACTGCAACCGCTCGGTGTCGGTTCGCAACCAATCGATCTCCGGGGGCAAGTAGACGCCGGTGGTCGCCGGCGGATTGTAGGCGCGGGGATACTCCGATTTATTGTAGGTGAAGGCGTAGTGGACGCCCGATTTGTCGGTGTACGGATAGCCGGCCTTCGCCAGCGCCGCCTCCAGCGGATGATGGTGGATCGGCACTACCCATCCGATCGTCACCGGGCGCGTGAACATGGCGGCCACCTGGATCCCCTTCGGCGTCAGGCGCCCCTGGGCGCGATCTTGGTTGATCTGCTGATCAGCCGCCTGAGGCGCCAGGTGTCGGAATTTCAGGAGGGCTTGGCGGTATTGGGCCTCGCTGAGCCAGAATTGTGCATCGTGAATCTGCAACACCGACCCGGTGACACCAGGGGGTGTGACCAGCTCACCCCATCGCGTGATGAAGATGTTCTCCCCGAGCGTGGGCGCTTCGATCGGGATGCGCGAGTAGTGCGTGCGATTCGTGGGACTCAGGAACGCCCCATTGACCTTGGCCCCGGCGTTGAGGACGTCGGGGTCCATCGGATCGAACTGGTCGAAGAGTACCGGGGTCGCGAATCCGTCATTGTAGAGGAAGGCCGTCTCGCGCAGCTGATTGTATTGCCGCCATTTCCGCTCGATATCGGTGGGGGCCCCCGCGCCGATCCCTTGCACGCTCAGCGCATCGCCATCCTCCGCCTCCCCTACGCGCACGTGGCCCAACAAGAGATCGCGCTCGGCCTCTGGCAGCTCCCGTAACGCTGTCTTCTGCACCACCACAGCTCGGAGATAGGCATAGAGGAGCCGGTGATGCCGCCACGCCAAGGCATACAGCTCGTTGGCCCGTCCTGGTTTTAAAGCGCCGAGGTCATCGTAGAACTCACTGAAGCCGGCCCCGCGTTTGGGATCGTAAACCCACGAGTTGTATTCGTAAAAGTGATCGTCGATCGTCTCGGAGAAGAATTCCGCCAGGGCGCGCCAGAGCAACGGCTCGTTGACCGCATCCGCCGTCACCCCAACAAAAGAGGTGGTCTTCTCGATCGCCAACGCCATGGTGAACAACTCTGCCACCTGGGCTACTTCCTCCCGGCGGGCAGGCCCCGCCAGTTCGAACCACTTGGCGATAATGCCAGGATCTTCGTAGCTCCCACTGAAAGCCCGGGTCGCCTGCGGGTTGAATTCTCGGCCGGTCGTCAGCGCCACGATCTGACGATCAATGGCGGCTCGCTCATCAGGCGCAGTGACGAGACGCTCGTTCACCTGATGCATGGCCCGCGCCATCCACCCGATTACCTGGCCCATGGATCGAGACAGGGGCTCCGGAGCCTCCCCCTCACGAAGACCGTGCGTCAACGCCCGGAAGCTCTGCTGCGCCAAAACATAAGAGTCACCCGACTGGGTCTGGACTTCGCGGTAGCCGGCTTCGCGCACGGCCAGGGCGGCTTGACGGGCCGCTTCCGCCTTGAGCGCGGTGAGGCGCGCCACCGCACGCACCGCCACCTGCTCGCTGGCTTTCACGGTCCCCTCCCCGCCCTTGCGCTCCGCCGCCACAATCCCCTCGACCGTCTCTTGGGGCACCAGGAGTTCTCGGAGCACCGCGGCATCGGCCTCTTCTAATCCCGAGGTCGCCGCCGAGGCCTGTAGCCGCGCCGTGGCCCGCTGCAACGTTTGCATCACCGGATCCTGCTGAGCCTTCGGAGCCCCGTGCAGCAGGTACATCCCACCGACCGCCAGCCAGTGGGTCCTCGTGAATTGCTCCAGAGGCAACCCTTCGGCCAAGGCTTCCAGCCGTTGACGGATCAACTCGTCGCAGGGCTTGTCGGTCCCTTTCGTCTGCATCGCCTGCTGATACTCGCCGGCGAGGGTGGCCTCGACCATCATCCGATCCTGCGGCAGGAGCTCCGCATAGACGGCGCGGGCCGCCGCGATCGCCGCGGGGAGGTCACGCGCGGAGGCCTCGGCCACCCGCGCCAAGGCGTCGTACAACTGCATCGCACGGTGCTCCTGTCGGATCGCCTCGTCTCGCAGGTCGGTGCCCAGCAATGGTTTCCACGTCTGATCACCGACGCCGAATGCCCGATAGACCGCCTGGCGGCCTTGCGTATCGCGTGTCAACCAGTCCGTGATGATCTGGCTATCGCGATCCACGCCGCGCCACGCGGCATACCACAACATGATGTCGCGATCGAACCAGACGCGATGCCGCCCCTGCACCGAGCCATCACGCACCCCGGCCGCACTCTGCGGCCGTCCGACCAGCATCCGATCGCGGATTTGCGACGGGCTGAGCGCCAACAGGTCCGGATGCACGGTCATAAAGACGACGATGTCGCGACCTTGGAGATCCCTGGAGAAATCATCACCAGGACCCGCCAATCGGAATGCGAGCGGATGGATCTCCCCGCCGACCTTGGCCTGCACCGTCGCGAGCTGTTCCGGCGGCAGATCGGTCAGAGGAATCCACTGGCCCACGGGCCGCTCCAACTGGGCATTGGCCCGGATCTGCTCCGGAGTAATCCCTTGGGTTTGCAGAAATTGCTGGACGCCGTCCGCCACTTCGCCCATGAGGGTTTTGGCATCGGACCGAAACGCCATGAAGTCCTGGGCGGACACCCCCGGCACCACCGTCACCTTGATATGGCCCACCGTCCCGTGACCCGGGAACTCGTGTTCCAACACGGCCACCCGGGGATCGCCCTCGGCCTTCCGATGTCGAACGACCTCGGCGAACGCCCGATCCAGCAGGGCCGATCGCTGCCGTTCGAACACCACCGGGTCCGTCACCCGCTGCCGCAGGACCTCCCACGCGCCGCGGTACCAGTCGTTCTCCATCATCTGCCGCTCCGTCAAATCCAAGTACTCTTCCGCCAACAGCCGGGTCACGCGAAGATCCTTCGGATCATCGGAATCAAGCCGGAGCCCATACCGATTAGCGCGCCAGATCGCTTGGCCCTTCTCGTCCAAATCATGGGCGATGTGCTCCCCGAGGTCCGAAAGGTCCATGAAGACACGACCGGCGGCACTATCCCGGACATCGGGCGGCGAGGGATGATCGGGATCTCCCTTGTACGGACCGTAGAGATGGACTCGTAGCTCGGCCTCCTCAGGGATTCCCACCTGAGGGTTCCGTGTCGCGGCTTCAGCCCGCAGCTCAAAGATGTCCCGTGTAATTTGGAAGACGGTCGAGCGATTGACTTGCTCGCCCCCCAGCGTGATCTTCTCGCTAGCCCAGTTGCTCCAGAGGAGCAAGCCGAGGTCCTGGCCGCGCGTCGCCAGCAAGCTGGGTCTGCCCAGCATCCCCAGGATTTCGTGGAGCTTCGCCACGTGGAACACCAGGAGACCGCCGGCGACAGAGATGTACTGGCTGAGCTGCCGCTGGACGAGGTCGGCCTCGGGCGGATCGAACCGCCGTCTCAAGCTCTCTGGCGAAAGCAATCGTTCCGTCATCCACGTTTCGAACGCCCCCTCAGTTTCAAACTCGGCACGATGGGCCTCCAGTTCGATGACAAGCGTCATGAACCGTTCGTGGAGATGGGGCGGCATACCAATCTGGCTGAGTTTCTGGCGATCTTTCAGCGCCCCGCGGAGCAGTTTGAACAGCGGATCCTTCGGGATGCAGTAGCCGGCAGTGGGCCCCGCTTGAAAACTCTCCCCTTCCTTGATCGTCGCCACGCGCAGGCCGCCGCGGCCGTTGATCTGATACGAGAGATCCTCGGTGTCACCGTCTCCTAAACTCTGCGTGTAGTACGCTTGGGTGTTGACCACGGCCCGGGTGAGGGCGGTGCGCTCGTTCTCCCCCACCTTGAAATTCTCCGCCTCCTTGATCGTCCGAACCACCACGTTGTAATTGATCAGTCCGTAGACGCGCTTCGCATGCCGCGCGGCGAGCGGGTCGGTCACGCCCACCCACTGCGACCATTCCTCGACGGACTTCCGTTCTCCCTTGCCCAAGTTGACTCGGCTAGGGGCGTAGATCAGGTGATACCGTTTGCGACGCCCGGAGGGACGAAACTTGCCATCGTTGCGCTGGAACGTGGCCCCGCTGCCGTAGTAGTAGCGCGGGTCTTCTATTTTCGAATTCAAGTCGTGGGCGGCGATCACTTCCTTGCGCGCGGTCATCTGGGCCAAGGCCGTATGTGCTCGATACCATGACGCCATCCGATCCTCGAGATGCCAGTCACGGTGCTGCGCCGAGAGCTGTGCGAGGGCGTCCGCGCGGGCGAGCTGACGCATCGTCGACCCCAATTCGTGCTCAAACGTCTCCGCGTCCGGCGGGGGGCTGTAGCGGTGACGCTCATCCATGAGGCGACGGGCCTCTGTCTCGTACGTGGAGGCTCGATCATGCAAGAGCGTGGCGACCAGCGGGTGATCTGCCGCGTCCTGCCCCCGCTCCTCCGCCTTGGCCACCTCCCCCAGCACGGCGAGACGTACCGCTTCTTGGCGCAAGGTGAGGTTGTCATCGAGCACCTGCTGCAACGCACGAGGGCGGGACATCCCTTGCCGCACGTAGTTGTCGACGATGACGCCGTAGCCAAATTCCTCCACGACTTTCTCAGCAATCGCCGTGAGCCGCTGCTCGTAGGCCTTCTTCCGAGCTTCGACCTCAGCGGTCAGGTCGAGCTTCAGACGGCGCCCCTCGCCTCGAATCACATTGCGAAGCGCCATTTCCTGCTCGAGCACCACTTGGATGAACCCCTCGACGAGCCCCGGTGCCTCGGTCGTCAATAGGTGGAAGGCCGGCAGCTCTCGACGGCGCTGAGTGACAAGCGGCTGCAACCGCTCGGCCTCCGGGCGCAGCGCGGCCTGTCGGCGCTCGGCCTCTTTAAGGCACTGCTGACCATTGTTTACCACGACCGCCCGGAGCGCCTCGACGCGATCGACAAACTGCTGGCGCTGCCAGTGGCGTTCGATGTAGCCCTCCACCTCCTCGATCCGCTGGTCGAATTGGGCCGCCAGCCAGGCCGCCACGAGGGCGACGAGATCCCGAGCAGGTTGGTCGGCCTCGCGGATGACGCGGCGATAGGCGGCTTCCGCCGACAATCCTTGGCCCTGCCAGTTTGCCGCCTGTTCCCGAAGCGCAGGATTCTCCTGGACGACGAGCTCACGCGCCAGCGCCACATGCTCCGAGTCCATCGTCTGCTCGATGTTGCGCGCCCAGTAGTCGGCCATCTGCCGGATCGTTTGCTCGAGCGCCTCCTGATCCACCTCAAAGACCGTGACGTGCTTGCCATCCACCTCGATCACGCGCTCATAGATAAAGAGCGGGGCCGCTTCGATGAGATCAGTGACGTGGGCGACCCATTCGTAATCGGGGCTGGCATAGGTGTTGTGGCCAGCCAGGCGCACGAGTTTCTGGAGGGCGGGCTCCTGTTCTGGTTTCGGGATGAGGTCATTCGCATCCAGGAAGTTGATCGCCCCGGTTCTCGAAGGTCGCTGCAGCTGAATGGAGAACGCGGCGGAGAGGGCTTCCGTTTGAACGAGCGCCTCTTCCAAACGGGTCATCGCCTGCTCAACCTGCCCATGCTCTCCCACGAAGGCGGCCAGGGTCTCCTTCAAGGAGCCCAGCGGCCGGACAATCTTCCCGGTGGCTTCGGGACCGGCTCGACGAGTGGTGGTCTCTCGCGCCGCGGTCAACGCCGAGTGCTGTTGCGCCTGGACGAGATCGCCTGCCTTCGCCCGGAAAATCTCGAGCGCTTCGCGAAGCTGTTTGCTAGCGCCGTGGTATTGGACCATGGGGCTGACGCGGTCTGGGCCGAATGCCAGCAGACGCAGCCGTCCCATCGCCGGCTGCAGGTGCGTCAGGGCGCGCTCGATTTTCTCGATCAACGATTGCCATTCCTGCTCAAGGCCGGGATCCTTGCCCATCGCGGCCCGGATTTGCTCCAGAAATTCCTGACCCCTCACCACGGCATCCAGCGCGCTAATGGCCCGCACGACCTGCTCATCTTTTGGCACCAACGCGCTGTCGGCGAAGAGGAGGGCCTGGTTGCTGAAGGCGCGGCTGAGACGCCCCCCGACGACCGTGGCTGGAGGATAGTCATCCGGCAAACTTTCCTCCCGGACATAGGCGCTCACGCGACGGGCATTCTCCTGCTCCACGCCCCGATCATAGCCGCTGACGAGCTGGTAGGCCTCCTCCCGACGGTGATCAAGATCGGGCTCCCGCACGACCTCACGCAAGGCGTCGCGCGAGTACGGCAGGTCCACGCGAACCTGGCCCATCAGCCAACTCACGACACGGTCGCGGTGATGGATCGTCCGGAGGAGAAGGTCTCGCCGGCCCGGATCACCCTCAGTCTTCACCAGTTCCTCAAGCGTCATCGTGTCCACCGCGTGCACGAGGCGATCATCAAGATTGACCTCCGCGGCCGCGCTGTTCGTCGCATCTTGCAGGAACGTCAGGAACGTGTTGCCGTGATCCACCCAGTCGGTCTCGAGGACTGCTCGAAGGGCTTGCTGTTCGGCCGCGCTCAGTGATTCGTAGAACGCGATGGCGGCGTGATAGGCCTGGCGCTCCGAGTCGCCAACCGCTCGGGCCGCGGCCTGATACAGCAGGATCGCCGCCAAGACGCCCATCCCCTCGGCATACTCGGGTTTGTCGAGCTCCTCTGAGACGGTCACATCGACCCAGACGCGCCCGGAACCATCAACCGGCCGCCACTCGAGGAGCGCACTGTGATCAGCCACGAATTGCACCGGGAGGGTAACGTGCTGGGCCGATGCGCGATCGAGGACGCCGTGGACGGCCGGATCGCCGGCATGCACCCTGAGCACGGCGAGCCCCGGCTGCAAGAAGTGCTGCACCCTGCGCTGGATTTGTTCGTCGGCATTCGGAGGGATCGTCAACGCGTGGTCTCTCAGAGACCACTGGCCCTCGCCCACGACGTCACCGACCGCACGGCGCGCTACCTGGACGCCACGGTCCGTCACGCGCCCGATGATGGTCGGGGCCATCAAAGATTCTTCCAGGCCAGATTTCACCACGGTCCCGCGCTCAGGGGCACGTGGGCGCAGGGTGGAGGCGGGCGTGGGTGGGACCGCCCACGCCGAAGAGGGTGTAGCGATTGCGACGATTAACAGGAGCGCGAGGGGGCGGGTCATCAAACGGGGTGAGACCATCTCAGACGGACGCCTCGAGGCCGACGCTGGCTTGCTGTTGCTGACGAACCCAGTCAGCCCAGGAAACGCTGAGGGCGTCGGGGAGGCCGAGGAAGAGGCCGATTTTCTGAAGATCATTCAGCGAGCGCAGGATCGTTAATGAAGCACCGATCTGCTTTTGCACGTATTGAATCGCGGCATCCAGATCACCAGCGTACTCATCTTGGACATTGATCACCGGCAACCGAACCCAGAGTTTCGCGGCGGTGAGCTCCTGTTGAATTTGCTCGGCATCGGCGGCGTTGCGGGCCAACGCCACGACGAAACCGGACCC
>OBEQ012090960.1_pt1 | contig 17235 bp, 9 predicted proteins | sample 1670901 | NCBI WGS metagenome assembly OBEQ01 (sample SAMEA104232315, study PRJEB22302) | groundwater metagenome | biome: forest; feature: aquifer; material: groundwater | place: USA | collected 2011-08-07 | depth 5.4 m
GATGGCGGCCCGCGACGAGCAGATCGCGACGGGCACCGACCGCGTGGCGACGGTCGCGCGTCAGCTCTGCCAGATGCGCGGTGTGGCCGAAACCAGTGCCGCCGTGTTCAGTGCCGAGCGCTTCGGCACGCGCACGTCTCGCAATGGCCGGCAACTCGGAGCGCTCCTGGGACTGGTGCCTGTCCCGTATCGCAGTGACCAACGCGTACAGGACCAGGGGATCAGCAAAGCGGGTCGCGCGGAGTTGCGGCGAATCGGCCTGCAACTGGCGTGGTGTTGGGTCCGCTGGCAACCCCAGAGTGCCTTGACGCAGTGGTTCCTGACGCGCGTTGGCTCGGCCGGTGGCCGGAGTCAGCGCATCGGCATTGTGGCGGTGGCCCGGAAGCTGGCCATCGCGCTCTGGCGGTATGTCGAGCACGGCATCGTGCCCGAAGGGGCCACGTTGAAGGCGTAGAGAAATTCGCCGCGCACGGGCGCGTGCACGCACACGGAACGTTCGTTCTCAGACCCACGCCCCTGCCACAGCGCTCGGTATTAAACTCGTCGCGCATGCGATCAAACCGCCGCTGTTGCTGACGCGCGGTCGTGGCCGGCGGGGTGGCCGTCTCCTGCGGCAGCGTCAGATGAAAGCGCTCGTGGCGGCCATTCTACTCAGGATGACCGGGATCGATCCGATCCAGTCGAATCCCCAGCTTCAGCCACCACACCGCTAAATGGGACAGCCGCCCCGCCCCGTTGGTCGCGAACGCGCGACCCGTTGTCGCTCCGCATCGCGCGCGGTAAGCCATACTCGCGAAACGTCCGCTCGAACCACGGCCGCACGCCGCGCTCGCTCGGCGGCACGATGCGACAACACAACACGAACCGGCTGCACGCGTCCGCCACGGTCAACGGATCGCAGCGTGTGCCATCCGTCGTCCGAAACCACCCTTTGAAATCCGTCGTCCACACCTCATTCGGCGCCGTCGCCGCCGCCAAGGGCTGCGTCAAGGGTATATCTACTGGGCCGATGACATCGGCGGCGGCCTCGGGCCGGTGTGCCGCGTGAAGATTTAAGATTCTACTTGCTCGCGTGGAATCACGACTTGTGTCTTGCCGTGATCGGCGTGGCCGTGCGGACGGTGCTGGGGTTTTGTGGATGACGAGGTCCGGCATCGAGCTGTATGCGATGTGGTGAACCGGCCGGGCGTCAGGTTGGAAGATCAGCCAACACGAAGGTTGGTCGGGGTCGAGACAGGGTGCCTTCGGTGTTTCCTGATAAAATCACCGCGCTGGTTCCCAGAATGAAGCGAAAGCCGAACATCGCGACGGTAGCCGAACGCGCCGGTGTCGCCGTCAGCACCGTGTCTCGATACCTCAACGATCGGTACGTGAGCCAGAAGGCGCGGGCGAGGATCGCCAGAGTCATCGAGCTGCTTGACTACACTCGCTCGTCAACCGCGCGAAACCTGAGCCTGGGCCGTCATGGCTGCATTGGTGTCGTGGTCGACTCGAGCCAGGACCCATGGTTTACGCAGCTGCTGGCTGGCATCGAGACGGAGTTGTCCACACGAGACAGCAGCCTGATGCTGGCCAGCACGGAGCTGACCGGAAAATACGATCCCGGCATCGTCTTCGAATGGATTCGAGAGCGGCGTGTCGACGGGCTGATCATCGCGAAATCGCAGCGGCGAGATCGCGTGCTGATCCGCCGCGCGGTCGACGCGCAGCTTCCCACGGTACTCGTCGCGCCCGACGAAGCCTTCCATCAGGTGCAGCTCGTTCGTTGCGATAACCGTGGTGCGGGCGTGGTCGTTGCGAATTACCTCGTGCAGCTTGGTCACACACGGATCGCGTTCGCCGGCGGGCCGCGGCACTCGATTGACTCGAAGCATCGACTCCAGGGCCTGCGCGAAGGGTTGCAGAAGCATCGCATTGCGCTCGATCCGAGGCAGATTTTCGCGTGCGGCAGCTACGAAGCGGCCGCCGGCGCCACGTTCGCGCGAGAGTTTTTCGAGGCGCCGCCCGACGTGACCGCGATTGTGTTCGCCAACGATGCGTTGGCGTCGGGGTTCATGCGTGTGGCGCATCAGCGCAAGATTCGGATGCCGGAGGAGCTGTCCATCATCGGCTTCGACGGGCTGCCGGAAGACGAGCTGCTGTGGCCGGCGCTGACGAGCGTGGCGCAGCCGATGCGGGAGATGGGGAGCGCGGCGTGCCGCCGGCTGTTCGAGGCGATCGACTCACCAGGCCGGCTCCAGACGATCGAGTTCCCGATGCTTCTCACAGTCCGCGAGAGCACCGCAGCCGCACCGGTCCGTGTCCGGGCGATCGCCAGCAGCGCGTCGTAACTCACCCGCATCGGATCGATCGGTCGGCGGTCTCAGGCACGGTGGGCCTCAGCCTTACCTTGCCGAATCCCTTGACACCTCCTATTGCACCGTGATACAAGGCCCGGCTTGGAACCGGTTCCACATTCTAAAGCTGGAATGGGCAGGAATTATTCCGAGCGCGCACAACTGATATTCGAGACTGACACGTCCGACTGAAAGGCAGACTCTCATGGCGCGGGCGAAGGCTCGATTGCTGTAAAGGAGCGTCCATGCGGTTCACCAAAGGTGTCGAAGGCGTTTTGGGTCCTGTGCTCATAGCCCTCGTCTTCGCGGCCTATCCGACAGTTCTTCGCGCGCAAACGACAAGTGCATCCGTTTCGGGAGCGGTCCTGGATGCGCAGGGCGGGGTGCTGCCCGGCGTCACGGTCACGCTGACCAGCCACACGCAGGGCAACGTGCTGACGACGGTCACCGACAGCGGTGGCCGTTTCGTGCTACCCATCGTCCGTCCTGACTCGTACACGCTCAAGGTTCAGCTCCAGGGCTTCAAGACGGTGGAGCGGACGAACGTGGTCGTCAATGCGAACGACAAACTGTCGGCAGGGTCGCTGACCCTGGAGGTCGGCGCGCTGAGCGAAGAAGTCACCGTGATCGGCCGGTCGGTCGAACTGCAGACGACGAGCGGCGAACGCTCGTTCACGCTCGAGAGCGAATCGTTGAAGAACATCGCCAACAACGGGCGGATGCTCTTCAACTTCGCGACGCTGGTGCCCGGCGCGTTGTCGCAGAGCACCGGCAACGCGGAGATCGCCCAGGTGAGCGGCTTCACGGTGAACGGCCAGCGGCCGAACTCGAACAACATGACGATCGATGGCGTGTCCAACATCGACACCGGCGACAACGGCGGCAACATGGTGACGACGAACATCGACTCCGTCGCCGAGTTCAAGATTCTGACCAACGCCTACCAGGCCGAGTACGGGCGCGCCGTCGGCGGGCAGATGCAGGTCGTCACCAAGAGCGGCTCGCAGGCCTTCCACGGCTCCGGTTACTGGTTCGGACGGCGCTCGGACTGGGACGCCAACACGTATCTGAACAAGCGCGAGACGCCGGAAGTCCCGAAGGCGAAGACCGCGCGCAACGACTCGGGCTACACGATCGGCGGGCCGGTCTTTTTCCCGGGTTTCAACGAGGACAAGAAACGGCTCTTCTTCTTCTTCAGCCAGGAATTCCAGCGACGCACCAACCCGGCGAACGTGCGCCAGACGCGCGTGCCGACGGCCCTCGAGCGGAAGGGTGATTTCTCACAGAGCGTGGACAGCAGCGGCAACCCGTTCCCGTACATTCGTGACTACACCACCGGCCTGCCCTGCAGCGCCGCCGACACGCGCGGCTGTTTCCAGGATGGCGGCGTCCTCGGCCGGATTCCCCAGAACCGGCTCTATGCGGCCGGACTGTCCTCTCTCAGCATTTTCCCGACGTCGAATTTCTCGGGCGGCAGCGGCCTGAACTTCACGAGCCAGGATCCGGACAGCCCCAAGCGCCGCGAAGAGCTGCTGCGCATGGACTTCCAGGCCACGAACAACTGGCGGATCACCGGCCGCTACATGAACAACAAGGAAGAGATCCTGCAGGCGTATGGGACGACATGGGCCGGCAACGGCAGCGACCAACTCCCGACGCCGACGCTGTTCGTACACCCCGGCTCGAACTACATGCTGTCCACGACCGGCATCCTGAACAACAGCACGACGCTCGAGTTGAGCTGGGGACGCGCCAGGAACTCGCTGGACTATCAGCTCCAGCAGCAGCAGTTGTTCCGTTCGAACGCGGGCGTGTCGTCGCTGCCGCTCCTGTTTCCCAGCGCCGCCCAGGGCGACTACGTGCCCTGGTTCGTCTTCCGCGGCGGGCGCCCGGGCAACGCCGGCCAGTACCAGACCGACCGCGGCCCGTTCACCAACCAGAACGTCACGCACGACGTCATCGCCAACCTGACGAAAGTGTGGGGCGCACATTCCTCGAAGGCCGGCGTGTACTTCCAGCACAGCTACAAGCCGCAGAGCATCTTCGCCAGCTTCAACAGCCAGATCGACTTCCAGGACAACTCGAGCAACCCGTTCGACACGGGGTTCTCCTACGCGAACGCGGCGACGGGCGTGTTCAACTTCTACCAGCAAGCCAATAAGTTCGCGATTCCTGAATGGAACTACAAGAACATCGAGTGGTACGCGCAGGACAACTGGAAGCCGAGTGACCGTTTCACGCTCGACTACGGCGTGCGGTTCTACTATCTGACACCGCAGTGGGACACGACGCTGCAGGCATCGAATTTCCTGCCGGACAAGTTCGATAAGGCCAATGCCGCGAAGCTCTACACGCCGGTGTGCGTCGGCGGAGCGCCGGGCGCCGGCTGCGTGCGCCGCGGGATGGACCCCACACTCATCACCGCCAATACGACCCCGACGTTGGCCAATACCGTTGAAGAGCGCTTCATCGGCCGGCTCACGTCGGGCTCGAATCGGTTCAACGGCAGCTTCCAGGCGGGCAACGGGATCACCGACCAGCTTCAGGACGGGAACGCTTTCCGGGTCTCGCCGCGCATCGGCGCGGTCTACGACCTAACGGGTGAAGGAGTGACGATTATCCGGGGCGGCTTCGGGATCTTCTACGACCGGCCGCAGGGCAACATGGTCTTCGACATGATCTCCAACGCGCCGGGTGTGCTGAACTCGAGACTCGACTTCGGGCGGCTGCAGGATGTGACCGCGGCGGGCAGCGATCCGTACCCGACGCTCTCGCTCAATCCGACCACGTACGGCTTCAAGCCGCCGCGGACCAACCAGTGGAACGCCGGCGTGCAGCACAAGCTGACGCAGACTGTCATCCTCGACGTCGCCTACGTCGGCTCGACGTCGTCCGACCTCCTGCGCCAGACGCAGATCAACGCCGTGCCGTTTGGCGCGACGTTCCTGCCGCAGAACCAGGATCCGACCCGCGTCCCGGGCGCGGTGGCCGGATCGACGGCGCTGCCCAACGACTTCCTGCGGCCGTACCGCGGGTACGGCAACATCAGGATGTGGGACTACAGCGGCTATGGGGACTACAAGGCGCTCCAGACCTCGGTGACCCGCCGGTTCGATCGCAACTTCATGGTGTCCGGCTTCTGGGTGTGGAGCAAAGCGCAGGGGATCAACAACACCGACGGTGCCGCGGGCGTACCGAATCTGACCGATGAGCAGACCCGGGCGCTCGACTACGGGTTGGTGGACTACGACCGGACCCACAACTTCACGATCAACGCAATCTACCAGACACCGAGCGTGACGAGCAGCAAAGGCCTGGGTTACCTGGTGAACGACTGGCAGCTGTCGGGCGTCTACCGCTGGACGAGCGGCCGGCCCAATACGATCAGCTACTCGATCCCCGGCATCGGCGCCGCGAACCTGACCGGCACCGACGGCAATCCGAACGCGCGCATCGCCCTGACCTGCGATCCGGGTATCGGCTACAGCGGCGATCCGTACAAGCAGTTCGCCAACACGGCGTGCTTCGCACCACCGCAGCCGGGGAGCAACGGCAACGAAACGCCGCGTTTCTTCGCCCGTAATCCGCCGCTCAACAACCTCGACCTGTCGGTGTCGAAAAACTTCCCGCTGACGCATACGACGAAGTTCGAGGTGCGACTCGACATCTTCAACCTGCTCGACACGGTCCAGTTCACCGGCCTCAACAGCACGGTGAACTTCAGAAGCCTGACGGATAAGACGATCACCAACCTGCCGTACGACGCGTCGGGAAATCTGACGCAGCGAAACGGATTCGGAACCATCAACGGCGCCGCGCCGCCACGCACGCTCCAGCTCGTCGCTCGCCTGGCGTTCTAGCATCGCTGATGGGGCTCGAGGGCACGCTGCCTTCGAGCCCCCATCAACGTGTCGAACGCGACGCACTCCGGTTAGAATCGCCCAATCCCAGATGGGACTTATCGCAGCGCACGTCAAGCGCTCTTGGATTCGCGCGCGTTCGAATCCGCCTGCGGCGGTGCTCGCGTTGTCCGTGTGGCTTGGTGTGATCGGCGCCTTCATGCCGACCACGGCAGCGCAGCAGGCACGCACGGAGGCGCAGGAGCGCCTCCGCCTCCTGGCCCTCCAGCGCGACGCCGTCACCTCGTTGCAGCAGGCGGCGCGGGTGGGAGCGCCGGCCGATCAGGTTCGACGCGCGCTTGTGGAGGCCAGCCGCAGTCTCGACGCATTGAGTGCCGGACCGGATCCAGACACCGCACCCGCAACAACGGCAGCAAGGACAACGCTGAACCCGTCGCTGCGAGGCGAGCTTCGTCGCGCCGCGTCCACGCTCAGAGCCCTGGCCTCGGGAGACGTTCGAGCCGTCGCGTCGGCGACCGGCCCTGTGCTCGCGCTCCTCGAAAGCGCGCGTGCTCAACTCGAGGGGGAAGTCGCGCTCGGCCTCACATTCCAGGGAAGCTATACGCGGACCAACCCTAAAGATCCGGCGTACGGAGGCCACGCGTCGGCGATGGGTCCCGCGCCGGCGAACCTCCCATCGCCCGAAGACGGCGCACCCGTGCCGGTCACGTTTGAAGTGGGTGCGCAGCTGCCAACGAAAATGTATTGCGGCGGACCGACCAAGGACCACATCCTCGAATCGGCCTGTGGCGGCGTCGCGCTGCTCGACTACGACGGCGATGGACTGCTCGACATCTATTTGGTGACCGCGGCGGAGCTCACGCCGACGCGTCAGCGGGTCCCACATCGAAATGCCCTCTATCGCAATCTCGGGGGATGGAAGTTCGAGGACGTATCCAGGCAGGCGGGCGTGGATCTCGCGGCGTGGGGCAGCGGCGCGTGCGCCGGCGATTTTGACGGCGACGGCCGCCTCGATCTCTACGTCACGAATTGGGGACCGAACGCGCTGTTTCGCAACCGTGGCGACGGCACGTTCGAGGAAGTGGCGGCCCGCGCCGGCGTTGCCGCCGGCGGCTGGAGCACGGGATGTTCGTTTATTGATGCTGACGCCGACGGCGACCTGGACCTCTATGTCGCGCGCTATGTCGACACGACGTGGGATTCGGTCGTGCGAGCGCTGCGGACGCTCCTGTGGCGCGGCGGGCCACACATCATGGTCGGGCCAGTCGGACTTCCCGGAGAGTCCGATCTCTTCTTCGAGAACGTCGGCAACGGACGGTTCGTGGAGGCCGCCGGCGGGCACGGCCTCTCTGACGCGTCCAGGGCCTACGGCTTCGGAGTCGTGACGACCGATTATGACGATGACGGGTTCGTCGATGTGTTCGTCGCAAACGACTCGAACCCGAATTTCCTGTATCACAACCTCGGGAACGGCCGCTTCGAAAGTGTGGGGCTGGCCGCGGGCGTGGCGCTGAACGGCGAGGCGCGCGCCCAGGCGGGGATGGGCGCCGACGCTGGGGACTACGACGGCGACTCGCGAATGGATCTGGTGCTCACGACGTTCGCGCACGATCGCTACACGCTGTATCACAACGTCGACGGCCGGCACTTCGAGGACGCGAGTACGCAGGCGGGCATCGCGGCCCCCACGTTTAGCCGCATGGGCTGGGGCGCCGCCTTTTTCGACGCCGACCTCGACGGAAAGCTCGATCTGTTCTTCGCCAACGGCCACATTTTCTCGGACATCGACAGATTCCCGCAGCTTGGCGAAACCTACCGCCAAAAGAACCAGCTGCTCCTGAACCTCGGCACCCGATTCCGCGACGTGTCGGAACGCGCTGGCGCAGGCTTGCAGATCGCGAGGGTCGGCCGCGGCCTTGCCGTCGGAGATCTTGACAACGACGGCGATCTCGACCTCGTCGTCAGCAACATGGATGAGGCGCCGACGTTGCTGGAGAATCGGCAGGCGACGAGGCATCACTGGGTGGCGGTGCGCGCCGTGGCCGGAGCAGGAAACCGATTCGCGATCGGCGCGAAAGTGACGGTCAGCGGCGGCCGTGCAAAGCAGATCCGCGAGATCCGCTCGGGCGGGAGCTTCCTCTCGCAGAACGACCTGCGGGCGTACTTCGGGCTCGGCGATTATGCAGGTCCCGTCGACATCGAGATCCGCATGCCGGGCGGACGTCGCTGGGCCTGGAAACAACTTCCGAGCGACCGCATCCATCTTCTCAGGCTCTCGGATTCAGCGAGCATCCCTTGAGCCGGCATTGCTCGATGAAGTCGCGGCACGTACCCCGGACGAAGCGGCTCCTCATCGCAGGCCTTCTGTCGGCGTGTGCCGTTTTTGGTGGAACAGCGCAGGTGGAGGAGCAAGCCGACTATCGACCCAAGCTCGCGGTTTCGGAAGCGGTGGAGCCGTTTCTGAAACAGCTCGAACCCGGGAACGATGGGTTCCCGCTGGAGCGTCAGGCAGCCGAGCTCGACGCGCGGCTCTGCGAGTTGTCCGATGCGCTTCGTGGGGGAGGGGACCGCACCGCCGGCGTCACCAAAGGACTGCTCGATCCAGGCTTCCGCGGCGCACGACTGGTCCCGCTCGAAGCCGCTGAGGCGAGTCAAGCGCCGCTCGATGTGAAGAGGGCGAAGGATCTGCCGCGCGATCCCACGCTCGATGCTCGCGCGTTTGGCGCGGAACTGCGGCGGCTGATTGACGATGTCCGCGACGTCGCCGTGGCGGAGTTCCTGATCACCTCCATCGAACCGGACGGCCCGGCCGATCCGCCGTCAGGCCTCCGCACCACCGTCCGCTACGATATCGTCGGCGCCGGAACGAAGGCGTACCGCGTCGAGCACGTCGGCGAGTGGGAGATGGGATGGCGGCGAAACGCGTCAGGCTGGCAGGTCGTTCGATGGACGGCCGCGTCGCATCTGGTCAGCCGCGCGCGACAGCCAATCTTCACGGAGATCACCGCGGCGGCGCTCGGTGGCAACGACTCGTTCCGCCGCCAGCTCAACATCGATCTCGACTCGTGGATGGCGACGTTCGACTCGGTCCTGACACGCGACTCGAACGGCCATCAGGGCGTCTCGGTCGGAGATGCGGACGGCGATGGACTCGACGATCTGTACGTCGCGCAGCCAGCCGGATTGCCGAATCGCCTCTACCGAAATCGCGGCGACTCGACCTTCGAGGACATCACGGACGAAGCGGGAGTCGGCGTCCTCGATGACACGGCGCAGTCGCTCTTTGCCGACGTCGACAACGACGGCGATCAGGATCTCGTCGTGGCGACGTCGACCAACCTGCTGCTGTTCATCAACGACGGCAAAGGACATTTCACGCCCGTGCAGGACGCCTTCAGGTTCGCGCGGCCGCTTCAGGGCGTGCTGACGTCGATCACGATGGCGGACTACGACCGGGATGGCTTTCTCGATCTCTATGTGTGCGTGTACTCGTATTTCTTCGGCGCCGGCGAGGACAAAGCAGGCACGCCGGCACCGTACTACGACGCACGCAACGGACCGCCGGGTGTGCTCTTTCGCAATGACGGCCACGGGCGATTCGTCGACGCCACAGAGGACGCGGGTCTCGACGCCGGCAACGATCGCTATCACTTCGCGGCGGCCTGGGCCGACTACGACGGCGACGGCTGGCCGGATCTTCTGGTCGCGAACGACTTCGGGACCAAGAACCTGTATCACAACCTCGGGCGTCGTGATGGCAAGGTGAGGTTCGAGGATGTCGCCGCAGCAGCGGGAGTCCTCGATCATGGCGCTGGCATGAGCGCCACATTTCTCGACTACAACAACGACGGGCTGCTCGACATCTATACCGGTAACATGTGGAGCGCGCCGGGGCTGCGCGTCACCTCGGCGCCCACCTTCATGCGCGATGCGACGCCGGAGGTGCGCGCGCTCTATCGCCGGCACGTTCGCGGCAATGCGCTGCTGCGAAACCTCGGCAATGGACGCTTCGAGGACGCGACGCTCGAGGCGCACGCCGAAATGGGCCGCTGGGCGTGGTCGTCGGACGCGATCGATTTCGACAGCGACGGCTGGGATGATCTCTACATCGTCAACGGCATGCTGACCCGCAAGACGGACGCCGCCGGCGGCGGGGATCTCGAGGGATTTTTCTGGCGACAGATCGTGGCCCGCTCACCGCTCACGCGAGTGCCGGGCACACCCTACGACGATGCGTGGCGCGCGATCAATCAGCTGCTGATTCACGGTTCGATCGCCAGCCGGCAACGCAATGTGTTCCTGCGCAACGATGGCCATGGCGGCTACGACGAGATCTCCGGGACGGTCGGCCTCGACCTCGATCAGGACGGCCGGTCGTTTGCGGTCCTCGACATCGACGGCGATGGCGATCCGGACCTCGTCGTGATGGCCGATCGGCAGGCGCCGCAGCTCCGGATCTTCCGAAACGATTTCGAGACGAAGTCGGCGTCACTCGCCGTCCGCCTACGGGGTACCAAAAGCAATCGCGACGCGATCGGTGCCCGCGTCACCGTCGAAACCGATCGACTGCACAAGATCAAAACCGTGCAGGCCGGTTCCGGATTCCTGTCGCAGCACTCGAAGGAGCTGCTCATCGGTCTGGGCGCGAGCGAGCGCATCTTGAAACTGACGGTCAGCTGGCCCTCGGGCGCAACACAGGTGTTCACTGATGTCCCCCTGAACACTCGCCTGCGGATCGTCGAAGGGGGTGAGATCGAGGCGGAGGCCTTCAAGCCGCGATCGGCAGCGAAGACGACGTCCCCGGTTCCCGCGCCGGTTTCAGCGCCGCGTGCCACTTGGATGTACGAACCGTTTCCGGCGCCTGACTTCTCGCTGCAGGACCTCGCCGGCGGGACGCGTTCGCTCGCGGCGTTGAGAGGAAAGCCGGCGATCGTACTGCTATGGTCGTTCGGCGTGGTCGCGTCACGCGCAGCGCTCGAGACGCTGGGGCGTGGCGCAGAGGCGTTGACCCGGGCCGGCGTGGGGTCGATCGCCATTGCCGTCGATCCTCCGCCGGATCAGGCGTCGCTCCGAACTCTTTCTTCAGGCGCAACGCCTGTGGTCATGGCCACCCCTGAAGTGAGCCTGAGCTACGCCATTCTCAACCGGCATCTGTTCATGAATCGGCAGAATCTGCGTTTGCCCACGTGTCTACTCCTTGATTGGAGCGGCAACGTCGTGAAGGTCTACCGCGATCGCGTCGACGTCGACCAGATCGTGACGGACGCGGGCAGGATCGACGTGTCTGAGGCCGAGCGTCTGACTCGAGCCGTGCCCTTTCAGGGAACGTTTTATTCCGGACTGCCGCGCCGCAACTATCTGCCGTACGGCCGGGAACTTCTCGATGGCGGGCTCGAGCGTGCCGCGGTGACGGCGTTCGAGCGCGCGGCCGAGGCGAACCCTGGCGCGCCGACGCTGTATCGCCTGGGCACGCTGCTCGCCAGAAGCGGGGAGACGGTCCGCGCCCGCGCCGCGTTCGAGCGCGCCCTCGCCCTGCAGCCGGATCTGGCCGAGGCCAACAACGACCTCGGAGCGCTGCTCGCGCAGGGCGGCGATCTCGACGCGGCCATCAGCCGGTTTCGTGCGGCGCTGGCGTCGACTCCGGAGTATCCCGACGCGCTGAATAATCTTGGCTATGCCCTCCTGCTGACTGGCCGCGATCAGGAAGCTCGCGCGCTCTACGAAAAGGCGTTGGCGCTCCAGCCGGACTTTCCCGAGGTACTGAACAATCTGGGCCTGCTGTTTGGTCGTGCGGGCGACATGGATCGAGCGGAGCGGTATTTCCGTGATGCGATGGGCCGTCGCCCGGACTACGGAGAGGCGGCCAACAATCTCGCGCTCGTGCTCGTTTCGAAAGGGCAAGCGGACGCGGCTGTCGGCCTTCTACAAGGCGTTCTGAAGCGGACGCCAGAGTACGAGGCAGCCTACGTGACGTTGGCCAAGATCCACCTCAGCGCCGGCCGTTCGAAAGAGGGGATCACCGTGCTCGAACAGCTGCTGCAGAAGAATCCGAAACATGCCGTCGCTCTGGAATTGCTGCGTCAATGGAAAGGGCGCTGACGTGGACGAAGACTCTCACCCAAGGGTCATTGAAACGAAGGACGTGACAATATCAGAACGCCGAGTGGTCGTTCTGGCCGCCTTGCTCGCAGCGGCAATCGGCGCCCTCCCCGTCGTGGCACAAGTGAAGACGAACGTGCCTGATGTCGTCGCCGGCGCCCGTCCAGCCATCGTCGAGCGCATCACGATTCACGGCACGGCCCTCGAAGGCAATCTGGAGGGAGATGCGGTCGACCGGGACGCCATCGTCTTCTTGCCGCCGAGCTATAACCAGAACCGCACGCGCCGCTACCCTGTCGTTTACGCGCTGCACGGCTACTCGATCGGCGCGGAGCAGTGGACGAAGGAGATCCACGTGCCGCAGACAATCGAGGGGGCGTTTGCCAAGGGCGCGCGCGAGATGATCGTCGTCATGCCGGACTCAAAGACGGTGCACAACGGCTCGATGTACTCCAGTTCGGTGACCACCGGCGATTTCGAGAACTACGTCACGCGCGACGTCGTGTCGTACATCGACGCGCACTATCGGACGATCGCCAGCCGGGAGAGCCGCGGCCTCGTCGGCCACTCCATGGGCGGCTATGGTGCCAGCCGCATCGGCATGAAGCGCGCGGACGTGTTCGGCAGCCTCTACATCATGAGACCATGCTGCCTGTCGCCGCGTGGATCCGGCGGCGGTCGCGGCGCTCCGCGCGGCAACAACGCTGCGAACGAGGAGGCACTGGCGGCGGTCAAAACCGCAGCGGACTCGGCGAAGCTGCCCTTCGGGCTGCGCGCGCAGCTGGCGTCGGCGGCGGCCTGGTCGCCGAACCCGAAGAATCCGCCGCTCTACCTCGATCTGCCGATCGGAGACAACGAGCAGGCGGTCCTCGCGAAGTGGCCGGCCAACGCGCCGCTCGCGTTCATCGATCAGTACGTTCCCGGGCTGCGCCGGTATCGCGCGATCGCGATCGACGTCGGCGACCAGGGCGGGCTGCGCGCCGACGCCGGGAAGTTGCACGACGTGCTCGATCAGTACGACATCGCGAACACGTTCGAGATCTACGCCGGAACGCACACCAGCGACGTCGCCGTTCGCTTTCAGGAGCACGTGATGCCGTTCTTCAGCCGGACGCTGTCGTTCGCGCCGGCGAAGCGATAACGTGGTTCTGTCTCGCGGCACGAGACCCGTGATGATAAGAAAACTGTCCATACCGCTCCTGCTCTACGTGGCCGTGACGTCGACCCGCGCCGCGGGGCCAACGATCGCGATCGATGCGGCGCCCCCCGCCGGCAACGTCAGCCGGCTCTTCTACGGGTTGATGACCGAGGAGATCAATCACGCCTACGACGGCGGCTTGTATGCCGAGCTGGTGCAGAATCGAGCCTTTCTCGATGATGCGGCGGCGCCAGCGCACTGGGCGGTCGTTGAGGGAGAGGGCGCCGCGGCCGCGATCGCGCTGGACAAGAGTCAGCCGCTCAACGACACGATCCGCACGAGCCTGCGCCTCGACGTCACGCAGGCATCGAAAGCGCACGCGGCGGGAATGGCGAACGACGGCTACTGGGGCATTCCCGTGAAGCCGAACACGCGCTACCGCGCCACGTTCTACGCGAAGGCGGCTCCCGGATTCGGCGGCTCGGTTGCGGTCTCGATTCAGAGCAACGACGGGAAGACGATCTACGCCTCGGGAACCGGCGTGGGTGTGAGCGGGACGTGGACGCAGTACGAAGTGACGCTCCAGACTGGCAGCGTCACGCCAACGACCGCGGCGCGGTACGTGCTCGCCGTGGATCGGCCCGGCACGGTCTGGTTCGGCCTGGTCTCGCTGTTCCCGCCAACCTTCAAGAATCAGCCGAACGGCTTCCGGACCGACATCATGCAGATGATGGTCGACATGAAGCCGAAGTTCCTGCGCTTCCCGGGAGGCAACTACCTCGAGGGGGACCAGATCGCCGATCGGTTCGAGTGGAAGAAGACGCTCGGGCCGCTCTCGGAACGGCCGGGCCACCTCGGGCCGTGGGGTTACCGCTCGTCGGACGGTTTGGGTCTCCACGAGTTCCTGCTGTGGTGCGAGGACATGGACGCCGAGCCGGTGCTCGCGGTCTATGCCGGCTACTCGCTCAAGGGGGTGCACGTCAATCCGGGACCCGACCTCGAGCTGTACGTGCAGGACGTACTCGACGAGATCGAGTACGTGACTGGGCCCGCGACATCGAAGTGGGGAGCGCTGCGCGCGAAGGCGGGGCGCCCGCGGCCCTTCAAGCTGACCTACGTCGAGGTCGGCAACGAGGATTGGTTCGATAAGTCCGGCTCGTACGATCAGCGCTTCGCGCAGTTCAGCAAAGCCATCAAGGCGCGCTATCCGCAGCTCACAGTGATCTCGACGGTCGGCTTCGAGCAGCCTGAACAGCTGCGCGTCCACAGCGTCAAGCCGGACGTCCTCGACGAGCACTACTACCGGCCGGTCGACTTGTTCCTGAAAATGGCGCGCGGCCAGTACGAAACCTACGATCGGCGCGGCCCCGAGATCTTCGTCGGCGAATGGGCCGCGTACGAAACACCCTTCGAGCCGTGGAATGCCCAATCGCGTGGCGAGCCGCCGACGCCGAACATGCAGGCGGCGATCGGGGACGCCGCCTTCATGACCCAGATGGAAAAGAATTCGGACGTCGTCGTGATGAACTGCTATGCCCCGATGTTCGTGAACGTCAACCCCGGCGCGCGGCAGTGGCGGCCGAACTTAATCGGGTACGACGGGCTGCGCGTCTACGGCTCGCCGAGCTACCACGCCATCAGGATGTTCAGCACCCACATCGGCGACCGGATTCTCAAAGCGACGCCGACCGGCACCGACGTGCTCGTGTCAGCCACCCGCGACAGCCGGGCGGGAACGATCTACGTCAAGCTCGTGAACGCGGCCGATACGGAAGCCCCGGTGCAGCTCGACATCACAGGCGTGCGCACGCTGGCGTCGACCGGCACGGCCGTGACGCTCGCCGCGGATCCGAAGGCCACCAACTCGATCGACGCCGCGCAGGCGGTCGCGCCGGTGACATCGAAGGTGTCCGGCGTCAGGCCCGGTTTCACGTTCAAGGTCCCGGCGCACGGCATTATCGTGTTGACGCTGGAGGCGCGCTGAGCCGGCATGTGGGAGGAACGGTGGCACCCGCTGCGCGAGGAATGGATCATCGTCGCTGCGCACCAGCAGTCGCGGCCGTGGTCCGGCGCCGAACTCGGTAATCAGGTTCCCCGGCCTTCCGCGTTCGATCCCGCGTGTTGTCTCTGCCCCGGCAACGCGCGGGTGAGCGGTGCAGTGAACCCCCGCTACACCGGCACGTTCGTGTTCGACAACGACCATCCGTGCGTCGGCACGGCCGCACCGCGCGCACTGGCGTCCCCGGCGGGCATCTACCGGAACCGTCCGGCAACCGGTGTGGCGCGAGTGGTCTGCTACAGCCCGCGGCACAACGTGACACTGGCGGAGCTCGACCTCGATGGCGTGGATGCCCTGCTCGAGACGTGGCAGCAGCAGATGCGTGAACTCGCGGCGCATCCCGATGTGGCGTTCGTCCTCATTTTCGAGAACAAGGGCGAAGTCGTCGGCGTCAGCAACCCGCACCCGCATTGCCAGATTTACGCGACCAATTTCACTTTCAAAGTACATTGAGACGGAGGGGCTCGCCGGACGCCGACACCTCGAGCAGACCGGCAGATATCTGTTCCAGGACATCCTCGCCGCGGAGCCACAAGACGGGCGGCGCCTCGTCAGCCGCCACGGCAGCGCGATTGCGTTCGTTCCGTACTTCGCGCGATACGCCTACGAGACCTACGTCGCGCCGCTTCGGAGCGTCCCGACGATTGCGGATCTGGAGGCGGACGAGCGGCGGGATCTCGCGACGGTGCTCCGCGACGTGGTGATCCGGTTCGATAATCTCTGGCGGATGCCGTTTCCCTACGTCATGGCGCTGCACCAGGCGCCGGTGCAGGGCGGGACCCTAGGGTTCCACTTCCATATCGAGTTCCACCCGCCGCTCCGCCGCCCGAACCTGCTGAAGTACCTCGCCGGTCCGGAGATTGGCGGGGGCAACTTTCTCAGCGACACATCGCCGGAAGAGAAGGCGGCGGAGCTCGTTGCGGCCGGCGGGCCGCACTACGCGTCCCAATCGTGATCGTCGCGCACCCGCTCCTCGCGGCCGTCCAGGCCCTGCATCGACGCATCCGCCGCGACGTCGTCGCGGCGTGCGAGCAGGCGGCGGTGAGCGCGCTGTCGGGTGTCGCTCGCGAGGAAAAAGGGGACACGATCTACGCGATCGAATCGGGTCGCCGAGGAGGTGCTCGTCGAGGAGCTCGCGCGAACGATTGCCACGCCGGACGCGCCGGTTCGGCTCGTCGCCGAAGGGCTGCCTGGCGGCCAGGTGATCGTGCCCGAGGGATCACCAGGGCGCCCCCCGCGCTGGACGATCATCGTCGACCCGATCGATGGGACGCGTGGCCTCATGTACCAGAAGCGCCCCGCCTGGATTGTTACGGGTGTCGCGCCTGGGCCCGGCCCGAGCACGTTGGCGGACATCGAGCTCGCGGTGCAGACCGAGACACCGCTCGTCAAGCAGCACTTGTCCGACGAGCTGTGGGCCGTCCGAGGCCGTGGCGTGTCCACGACCCGCTTCAATCGCGTCACGGGCGAGAGCGGCCCTGGATCTGCAGCCCTCGACCGCGACGACGATCGCGCACGGCTTCGAGACGATCGCGCGCTTCTTCCCAGACTATAGATGCTATGTAGGCCCCGAGCTGGCGGCTGCGAATCGCGACGGGCCGCCGCAGTAAGCTCCCCGCCATGTGCTCGTTGGGCACACAACAAGGAGGGAGCGGCATGACCGAGACGACCCGTTCAACAGAGTGTAGCGTGTTTGGTGTGACGTTGATGCTGGCCTTTGAACTCGGGAGCACCAAGTGGGTA
>OBEQ011630410.1_pt1 | contig 17231 bp, 13 predicted proteins | sample 1670901 | NCBI WGS metagenome assembly OBEQ01 (sample SAMEA104232315, study PRJEB22302) | groundwater metagenome | biome: forest; feature: aquifer; material: groundwater | place: USA | collected 2011-08-07 | depth 5.4 m
AAGGAAAGGTATGGGCGCCACACTTGTCGCCGAGCAAAAGAGAATCACACTGTGAAAAATTCCGCGAACCCGTGGCTCCTTTCATTACTTTAACCAACCCGCGATAGCTGTTATTTCCATGACCCGCAGAAATTCCCTTTGAAACAATGGTGCTTCGAGTGTTTTTACCCATGTGAACCATTTTTGTCCCCGTGTCAGCTTGTTGGTAATGGTTGGTGAGTGCCACAGAATAAAATTCGCCTACTGAATGATCTCCAACTAACATCACGCTAGGATATTTCCATGTGATTGCTGAACCGGTTTCTACCTGCGTCCAAGAAATCTTAGAATTTACTCCTTTTGCAAGTCCCCGCTTTGTAACAAAGTTATAAACACCGCCTTTGCCTTCCTTATCTCCTGGATACCAATTTTGTACGGTGGAATACTTGATTTCAGCGTGATCAAGCGCAATTAACTCAACCACAGCAGCATGGAGCTGGTGTTCATCACGCATGGGTGCCGTGCATCCCTCTAAATAACTGACATAAGCTCCTTCTTCTGCAATAATAAGCGTACGCTCAAACTGTCCACTATTGGCGGTGTTAATCCGGAAATAGGTAGAGAGTTCCATGGGACATCGTACCCCTTTGGGAATGTAACAGAAGGATCCATCGCTAAAAACCGATGAATTGAGAGTCGCAAAAAAGTTGTCAGTATAGGGTACTACTGTTCCAAGATATTTTTTGACGAGATCAGGATGTTTTTTCACCGCTTCGGAAAAAGAGCAGAAGATGATGCCCAGCTTCGCAAGTTCTTGCTGAAAAGTCGTCGCCACGGAAACACTGTCCACAATGGCATCAACTGCAACCCCACTTAACCGTTTCTGTTCAGAAAGCGAAATACCCAGCCTTTCAAATGTCTTCAGAACTTCAGGATCCACCTCTTCCAAACTCCCGAGCGTTTTCTTGGGCTTTGGTGCCGCGTAATAAATAATCGCCTGATAGTCAATCGGTAGATAATAAGCATTCGGCCACCTCGGCTCTTTCATCGTCAGCCAATGACGATACGCCTTTAAACGCCATTCCAACATGAAGTCTGGTTCGTTCTTTTTCTTTGAAATTAAACGAATAACATCCTCATTCAGCCCAGGTGGTACGGTGTCAGTCTCAATATCAGTGACAAATCCGTATTTATACTCTCGACTTGCGAGTTCTTCAATTATCCTTGTATCGGTTGTTGCCATGGTTTTCTTCTTTAAAACACCTTACATTTTACTCCTATACTCATGCCATTGCCTCGGGTTCCTAAAGCAATTAACTCTTCTCTTACTCCCCCTTAGGACTCCCTAATCCTATTCGAGACTAAATTAGTCCTGAATTTAGTAAGACTCAAGTTCATTTTATTCGCTTTCACCGAATACCCCACAGATGGTATCAGCTTGCTGCGGGGAGATTCATTGAAGGGCACGCAGGGGAAAGGCAAACGTTGACTTCCCTTGTTCTAATTTGCAAAATGGGCCGATGAAGGCCGGGGTCGCTGGAGTGATCGTTTTGGTCATTACCCTTATTGGGATTGGGGGAGGTGCTTTCGTCGAAAACTGGGAACTTCAGCAAGAATTGACCTCCATGCAAAATCACTTGGAAGGATTACAAAAACACACCCAATCTCTAAAATCACACATCGAGACCTTGGTGAAAAAGGGAAGCTTGTTAGAGGGAGAAAATGAAATCCTCAAAAGAGAACTTGAAAAGCTAAATCAAGCGATGGAGTCAGAAAAAAGCGCCTTAAACGAAGAGCGTTTGAAGTTCGAAAAAGAACGAGCACGTCTCGAAGTCGAAAAACAAAAGCAATTTGCAATCCAAGAAGCCCTCGAAAAACAATTACATCGACTTCTTGAGAACAAAGATATCACCATCTCGCAACTCGAAGGACGGCTTAAAGTTAACGTTGCCAGCAAAATTCTCTTTGCTTCGAGTTCTGCCATATTACTTCCTGAAGGCAAAGAAGTCCTAAATCAAATTGCCAAAGCTGTCATAACCACTGGAGATCAAGAAATTCGCGTCGAAGGGCACACCGACGATGTCCCCATCAGTAAAACCCTTTCTGCCATGTTCCCCACCAATTGGGAACTCTCCACGAACCGTGCAACCAGTGCGGTCCATTACCTCCAGGAAACGTGCGGTTTTTCAGCAAATCGTTTAAGCGCCAGTGGTTACGGCGATACACATCCCATTGCTCCTAACGATACCGAAGAAAATCGTGCCAAAAATCGTCGCATTGAGATCCTGCTCGTACCAATCGCCACAACAGTAACTCATTAGAAGTGGTTTCAAAACTATGATATGTGGCGTTGCTCTAAAGACTATTTTTGAGTTCCTTCCCCATGGAAAACCGCACAATCTTCCGAGCAGGGATCCTGATTTTAATTTCAGGATGACGTGGGTTCACACCATTACGTTCCTTACATCGCACAACACGGAAAGAACCAAAACCAACGAGTTGGATCTTCATCCCTTTTTTAAGCCCTGCTTTAATGCCCTGCACAACAACATTGATCGCTCGTTCCGCTTCAGTCTTACTTGCCCTACGACCTAATTGCTTTTGAACTGTGAGGATCAAATCGGATTTGTTCATGCGCGCCTTTTCTTGTTCAACGAAGAAAAGATCTTTTTCCTGCATGCCATCCCTTACTCAAATCGTCAACCATTTTCATGATGATTTTATGAACACAATTCCCTGCGAAGAAAAGAATTTTTCCTTCCCCCGAAACAGCTTATTGAGAATTCAGAAAATAAACCAGAAGGACAATCGAAAGATCTATCGCTTTCGGTGTCATTGCGTGGTCAGCATCGACTAAAAAGTCATTCTGATTGAAGTTGTCTCATAAAAAGAGAACACCCTGTTCTTCTTTTGAAATAAGACGGCCGATACCGTACCCAAGTAAATCATGACTCGTGCGGTTGATCAACGTGGAACAATATCAGAAGGCTGTTGGCCTTATTCTTGACTTCTCTACCCAATAAGGGCTTCGATCTAGCAGGCTATCGCGAGCATCATGAAGAAACCCGGTGAATTGAAGAAAATCCTCGTTACAGGAGGCGCTGGCTTTATCGGCTCTAATCTTGTCCTTACTCTCCAGGAACAATGTCCTAAAGGATGGATTGTCGTGGTGGATGATTTCCGATCCGGACATTTCAAAAATCTCGTTGGGTTCCGTGGAGACGTCGTGGCCGCTGATGTATCAAAACTCGACTGGAAAGCGCACTTCGGAAACGAAAAGTTCGACGCCATCTTTCATGAAGCAAGCATCACGGATACCACCGAGCATGATCAACGATTGCAAATCCACGACAACGTCGAGGGATTTCGCCGTCTCCTTGAATTTGCACGTCTCTATGAAACCCCTGTCGTTTATGCTTCGTCCGCAGCAATCTACGGTCTCAGTAGTGAATTGATGAACCGAGAAGATCAATCACCACAACCTGCCAACGTCTATGCCTTCTCAAAAATGGTTCTCGATCATTTGGCTCAGAAATACGCCCATCATTTTCTATCATGGCAAATTGTTGGCGTACGCTACTTTAATGTTTATGGCCCGCGGGAAGCTCACAAAGGAAAGGCAGCCAGCATGATCCATCAACTCGCGCAACAGATCCGCGCAAATCAACCCCCACGTGTCTTTAAGGCTGGAGAACAAAAACGAGATTTTGTCTATATTAAGGACGCCGTGGACGCCACCCTTTTGGGACTGAAAGCGCCCAGTGGTATCTACAACATAGGAAGTGGTGAACCCCGGTCTTTTAATGAAGTTATTGCCGTGCTTCAAACCCAATTGGGCACCCATCTCGCAACGGAATATTTCGATAACCCCTATCCCTTCTATCAACCTCATACTGAGGCAGACCTTACCAAATCACGGAAATGGTTGAAATATGGACCAAGATTTTCCTTGGAAGATGGCATCCGCGATTATTACACAAGTGGCTTTTTAACCGCTTGAGCAATTGAACCTAAAAACGGCAATTGGCTGGAAGCCAATGCCGTTTTTACCGCGTCCAACCTCTTGGGGACAAGAGGGTTGGCGCGGCTGAGTTTTCCCAAAAACACCTTCATCCTGTTGGTGAAGGCGTTTTTGGGCGGGGTTAACCCCGAAGAGCCTGCGGTTTCGGCCCTTCGGGTAAATTCGGCAGTTGGTAACTGCCGAATTTAGGTTGAAAGGATGAGGGATAAACGAATGTTAAAAATACAAAGAACCACAGAGTAACTTCTTTCTTTTTTTCGCTCTTCTTGTGATTAGAGAATCTTCATGCTAGAATAAATCGACATTGAAATCATAGCTGTGAATACTTTTCTATCGGAAAACCAAAAAAATTCTCTCTTTCGCTTACTTGCAGACGACGATCCCTCGACTCTTTCATTGGTAAAGCAACAATTGTTTGCGCAAGGCGAAAGTGCTGTACCCGCCATTGAAAAGTGGCTCAAAGAAGCGCACGGTTCTCCTGCCGAACATCATCTGATGGAAGTGTTGAACCGTCTCAAGCAGGGACACTGCCATGCCGAATTTCTCGATCTTTGTACCCGGGCAGCCTCCATGCCAGATCTCGACTTAGAAGAAGCAAGTTTTCTCCTAGCATCGACCGAGTACTCTGCCACCAACATGTCCCGGTACCGGACAATGCTTGATGAAATGGCTGATGAAGTAAAACTGCAAACAGCACACAAAGGGAATCCATCCGAGATTCGAGCCTTGAGCTTGGTGCTCCACGAAAAATACGGTTTCCGTGGAAATCGCAACCATTATTATGAGGCCGAAAATACTTACCTAAATCGTGTGCTGGAACGAAAAGTTGGTGTACCTATCACGTTATCCTTGCTCTATATTCTCCTCGGAAAACGCCTCAATCTACAAATCCACGGCGTGGCTTTGCCAGGCCATTTTATCATTCGCTGGCAAGAGCAGTTCTTTGATCCGTTTAAAAATGGACGGCTTTTAACCGAAACAGCGTGCAAACAAATCGTCGAAGATCGTGGTCAAGAATTTCGCCCTGGATATCTCAATCCTGCAACACCAATTCAAGTTCTGCGCCGCATGCTCATGAATCTAGCGCGTGTCTACGAAATCGAGGAAGACCGCCTCCGCCTCGCTCGCATCCGCCAATATTTACAAGCCCTAGAAGTGTGAAATTCCGCATTCCGAAATCGATTATTCTTTCCACACGATCTTGCCTCCCACAATCGTCGTCGTAGCTTTTCCCTTAAGTGTCCAGCCGTGGAATGGAGTATTTCGCGATAAAGAAGCAAATTGACTAGAATCGACCATCCACTCCCGATCAGGATCTAAAATGGTAATGTCGGCAGGCGCACCAACACTCAATGTGCCTCGATCCAAACCTAAAAGACGGGCTGGATGAAGGGTAAGCATGGCAATCATCTTCGAGAGAGAGATAACTTTTTTATGGACCAACTCGGTAAGAAAAAGTCCTAGTTCGGTTTCAAGACCGATGATACCAAAAGGCGCATCATCGAACTCAACTTCTTTTTCATAACTACAATGAGGGGCATGATCACTGGCAAGAATTTCTACCACACCATCGGCAATTCCCTGCAACAAAGCTTCAACGTCCACACGCGTGCGTAAAGGCGGGTTTACTTTGAAATGGGTGTCATACCCCTTAAGGAATTCGTCCGTTAGTGCAATATGATGGGGGCAGACTTCGCCGGAAACCTTGACTCCACGCTGGCGAGCTTCACGAAGAATACGAATGGATCCTGCAGAACTGAGATGTTGCATGTGAACTTTCCAGTCGCAAAGCTCCGCCAATAAACAGTTCCTGGAAACAATAATTTCTTCGGCAATTGCAGGCCATCCTCGTAAACCAAGGGCGACACTCCAATGTCCTTCATGGACTACACCATCTGACGAAAGTGCATCATCCTGGCAATGATCCAACACAGGAAGTTCAAACATTTTTGCATACTCAATAGCACGCCGCATGATGTCGTTGTTTTGGACACAATGACCATCATCAGTAATCGCCACCACACCCGCTTGTTTGAGCGAACCGATTTCGGCCATCTGCTCGCCTTTCAATCCCACGGTAATTGCACCAGTAGGAAGTACTTGAACCAAACCTTTTTCGCGGGCACGCGCTTTGATATATTCTACCGTCCCAGCCTGGTCTGCGGGCGGCGAAGTGTTCGGCATACAGACAATGGTCGTAAAACCACCATGGGCTGCAGCCCGTGTGCCACTCTCGATGGTTTCCTTATCCGAACGACCGGGCTCACGCAAATGAACGTGGATATCAATCAAGCCAGGACAAACAACAAGCCCTCGAGCATCGAAAAGTTTCCGATTTGAAGCTTCGCTTAAGGATTTGAGATCTGCGATCTTTCCATCGACCACTAGGAGATCGCGAATTTCATCCACCCCATTGGCGGGATCGATCACGCGACCGTTTTGGATCAGTAAAGACATGCTGTTGAATGTTGAATATTGAAAGAGCTTTAAAAGAAATTAAATCACATAAATTACCCCAACTCTTCAAAGGCAACTTATTCATTTTTGAGAGGATGCTTTGTTCCACTTTCAACATTCAACTTCCTTCTCACACCGCAGGCGATGGGAGAGTTCCCGGAGGTGGAGTCAGAGGATCTGGCGAGGTGCGGGGTTGAGGTTCCCCGGGGGCTAGCTTGGGTTCTCCCGAATTGATCAGCGGCGGCGGCGGTTTGGTGGGAGGATTCAGAAGTCGTCCATGTTCCAAAATCTCTTTTACATGTCCACCATCTAGAGTTTCATATTCCAGAAGGGCTTTGGCTAAGACGATAAGTCGATCTTTTTTTTCCATCAAAATTTTGGAAGCGCGCGCGTAGGCTTCGTCAATGATGCGGCGGACTTCTTGATCGATCACTACTGCAGTGGCTTCGCTGAAATCCCGGGGATGACCCACTTCGCGTCCCACAAAAACCGGCTCCGCGCTTTCTCCGTATTCGATGAAACCGAGCTTATCACTCATGCCCCACTCGCAAACCATTTTTCGCGCGATCCGGGTGGCCCCTCGGATGTCGCTGCGGGCACCTGAATTGATATCTCCGAAAATCATTTCTTCGGCGATCCGTCCTCCCACATACATGGCAAGCTGATCGAGAGCTTTTTTTCGCCCGAAAGTATAATGATCTTTTTCGGGCAATTGCATGGTCGATCCCAAAGAGTTGCCGCGAGGAATAATGGTGACTTTGTGAACCGGCTCGGTGTGCTCAAGGCAGGCGCTGACGATCGTATGTCCGGCTTCATGATAGGCCGTCATTTCTTTTTCCTTCTCGTCCATCACCCGGCTGCGTCGTTCCCTTCCAAAGCAAACTTTATCACGAGCTTCCTCCAGTTCCACCATAGCGATGGCTTTTTTTCCATTGCGCGCAGCGAGAAGAGCGGCCTCATTGATGAGGTTGGCTAAATCAGCTCCCGACAATCCGGGGGTACCTCGGGCAAGAACGGAAAGATTAACGCCCTCAGCCAGTTTAACTTTTTGGGCATGAACTTTGAGAATTTGTTCGCGTCCCACAATATCTGGAAGATCAATCATCACCTGACGATCGAAACGTCCTGGGCGTAAGAGCGCAGGGTCTAACACATCTGGGCGATTCGTGGCTGCAATAAGGATAATTCCTTCTTGAGTATCAAAACCGTCCATTTCCACGAGAAGAGCATTGAGTGTCTGTTCGCGTTCATCGTGGCCTCCTCCAATTCCGCTGAATCGGGAACGGCCGACGGCATCGATTTCATCTAGGAAAATGAGGCAGGGGGCACTTTTCCGGCCTTGTTCGAACATATCGCGCACTCGCGAAGCACCTACCCCAACAAACATCTCCACAAAATCAGAACCACTGATAGAGAAAAAAGGAACATCAGCCTCTCCTGCAATTGCTTTGGCGAGAAGGGTCTTTCCCGTACCAGGTGGCCCGATCATCAGCACTCCTTTGGGAATGCGTCCACCCAACCTCTGAAATCGCTTGGGATTTTTGAGAAATTCAACGATTTCTTGCACCTTTTCTTTAGCCTCTTCAACCCCCGCCACATCTTTAAAAGTAATCCGGTTTTTATCGCGATTGAGCAAGCGTGCGCGACTCTTGCCAAAGGAAAGAGCTCCACGTCCCATAGAGCGAACCTGTCGAGCAAACAAAAACCAGAGAATAAGCAACGGAATGAGAAAAGGCAAAGACCCCATCAAAAACGATGTCCAGAAATTGGAAGGAGGCTCGATCTCAATCGGAATGTTCTGCTTTATCAACTCCGAGGACAAAGATCTATCGAATTGAAGATTGATAAAAACTCTGTACTTACCGATCTTTTTGTCCGCGGGATCCATCCAATCGCCATGTGCGTAATCATTACCAGCGGTTTCTGTAGCAATAAAAACGTTCTTGACTTGTCCCTCTTGAACCGCCTTCAAAAACTCTGAGTAAGTGAATTTTTTGACGTTACCCTCGTAGGCTTTACTCAAATGATACACCGCAGGAATTAACACCAAGATAAGAACCCAGATAAGACGGGGAAGGATCCCTCCCCAATCTTTTGGGTCATCAGATTTCTTAGGACGACGTGGAAATAGATTCTTATCTTGAGAACTCATTGAAACACTTCCTTATACCATATTTCTGACTTTTGCACAAGCCTAGCTATTCTTAGAGGTTTTAAATCCGAGCGCGATATTCTCATCGATGCGTCAAAATGGCGCTCCTAAAGAGATGCTCGCCGCCATACTTTTTGGCAGTCGGATTCAATTTGAACTTTTAATTCATCGGCATTCTGGAACTTCTTCTCCTCACGAATACGGTCTAAAAAATCCAGGCGTATATGATGACGATATAAATCACCCTCAAAATTCAGGAGATGAGCTTCGACAGTCACCTCATGTGATCCTGAAAAAGTTGGTCGACACCCAATATTGATTGCAGCAGCAAAAACCTGTCCTTCGCATAATGCACGTCCAGCATACACTCCAGACGCGGGAATGAGTTCGCTCTCCACTTCAAAATTAGCAGTTGGAAAACCCAGTCTCGATCCCCATCCTTTACCTCGCACCACTCGACCTACCATCTGATAGGAACGCCCAAGGAGCTTATTTGCCGACATAATATTACCAGAAGCAATCCGGTTTCGAATCAATGTGCTGCTAACCACCTCGCCTTTCACAGAAACCGGTGCGACCTCAATCGCGCGCAGTGCGTGCTTTGCCGTCCAAGATTTGATGAGTTGAAAGTTTCCTTCACGTTTGTATCCGAAACGATAATCCGTTCCCACAACAACCACCTGTAAAGTGGGAACTGACCGCAACAGTTGATCCAAAAAACGTTCTGCAGGACAAAGACTCAGTTCCTGATTGAAATCTAAAATCACACAAACATCGACATCAAGTGCTGAAAAAAGTTCATAATCTTGCTGTTCGGTTGTCAAAAGTCGTGGAGCAGATTCGGGACGAAGGATTTTTGCTGGATGAGGGTGAAACGTCAGAATCGCCATATTCCCATTCCGCTTGCGCGCCTGACGGACAGCCTCACGAATCACTGCTTTGTGTCCAAGATGAACTCCATCAAATACCCCTAAGGCCAATGAAAGGGGGCTCTTAAAATGAGCGAGTTCAGAAAGGTGTCGAAACAAATGCACAGCTAAAATTTAATGTCAAATATGTCGAATGGACAGATGAGATGTTTTTGCAACTCTTGTTGATTCCAGCTCTTGATTGTAGGAAGGGGATAAGCCTTTTCTAAACAAAAAGGGCCACTCGCAATACGACGCAAGCGAGAAAGATGCCCTCCGCAACCCAATTTTTCACCAAGATCATGACAAAGAGTCCGAACATAAGTTCCTTTCATGCATAAAAGGCGAAAGTCGATTTCTGGCAAAGCCACACGCAGGATATCCAGGCGATAAATATGGACAAGTCGCGGTCTACGTTCCACTTCCTTCCCCTCACGGGCAAGTTTATAAAGTGGAACCCCTGCAATTTTCTTTGCAGAAACCATAGGCGGCGTTTGAAGGAAATCTCCCTTGAAAGCTCCAAAGGCAGCTCGAATTTCTTCCTTGGTCAACGGAGGAACAGGCCTTTCCTCAAGATGAGCGCCTTCTGCATCCTGTGAATCAGTTGTAACTCCAAGCGTAAGGGTTCCTTCATATTCCTTGTCCTCACCCATCAACCGCTCACTGAACTTTGTGGCCTTGCCTAAAACAAGAACTAAAAGACCGGTTGCCATTGGATCCAGCGTTCCACAGTGACCAACTCTTTTAATCCGGAAAGAACGGCGCACAGCATCCACCACATCGTGGGATGTAAGACCACAAGGCTTATCTACAAGGAGAATACCGCTGGGATCGGAATGCATAAAAAGAGTTGAAAGTTTCAACCTTCAACTTTTCTTTGCCTGAATGGCCTCATTGATCTCGCATATCATCGCTGTATTTTCGGCAATGACCTCATATTCCTTCCAAAAGGCATAAAGATTGGCGACCACAGCAAGCCATGCGATCCATTGATGCCAGTGATAAGAAATCCAAAGCCACTCGGGTGCCGCAAATTTATTGGTATCATGCCAGGCACCAAGCCATGCGGCAACCATGGTCATCATAGGAACAAACATCGCATAGGGAAACGCTCGACTTTTGAATTGTTTCGTGCGGTGGATATAACCTGTCTCCGGATCATTGGGAAGTAAATATGCTTCGACCGCTTCCTTAATCCCCTTTCCCGAACCAATGAGTTGGATGAAAACAAGGCTGTGCGTAAAACACGTAAAAATTCCTGTAAAAACACCCAATGCAAAATGCCACATCCGCCAGCCCTCCATTCCACTCACCACCGTTATAGTAAGGAGCAATACATTCCAGATGATTAAACCAAGAAAAATTACATTCATCCACACACTTTGCCACCCCCGGAGAATTCAGCAAACCGTTTTTTGATTTCTTCTAGAACCATGAATGGCAACCTCATTCGTAGGGACCTCCTCATCACAGCAAACTCGAGATTTTTTGAAACAAACCTTAGATTTTCTTGGAATTCTTAGACCCTGTAGCAGGGCATGGGATCACGAAAATTGGATGACGCCGCGTGAGGTCACGCGGCCTACAACAAATCGGGGATGTAGGCCAGGTCACTGACCTGGCGCTTTTGTTTCCTCCCAAAGCAGAATCTGAGTATTCTCCTACAAACTCATTTCAGAAAATTTATATGAAATCTTTGTCTCTCCAAATCACCGAAATCTATTCGAGTATCCAAGGAGAATCTTCCTTTGCAGGACTACCGTGTGCCTTCGTACGCCTCACTGGTTGTGATCTGCGGTGCACTTACTGCGATTCTGCCTATGCTTTCTCAGGCGGCAAACGGGTGCCTCTCGAAGAAATCCTGTGCCAAATTCAGTCTCTGAATTGTCCTCTTGTGGAAATCACAGGAGGCGAACCGTTGCTCCAAAAAAATGTTCTGCCTTTGATGAAGACCCTGTGCGACACCGGTAAAACCGTATTGATCGAAACAAGTGGCGCTCATGATATCTCGAAAATTGATCCGCGTGTGACTCGGATTATGGACCTTAAATGTCCTTCAAGCGACGAGTCCCATCGCAATCTCTTCTCAAACTTAGCTCATCTGAAGTCAAACGACGAAGTTAAGTTTGTGATCGGCTCCCGAGAGGACTTTGAGTGGGCACGCGATCAGCTTCATCGCCACGCGCTAAATCATAAGGTACGTTGCATCCTCTTTTCTCCAACCTTTTTAACTGCACCATCACCCAGTCAAACAAAAGGCCACCCGGGATTGAACCCAAAAATTCTTGCCGAATGGATTCTCGAAGAAAAACTTCCTGTTCGCTTCCAACTTCAAATCCACAAATTCATCTGGGAACCCACTCGTCGAAGTGTGTGAAGACTCCCTTTCTCAGAACATTCTTCAAATTAAAGGTTGGCGCTGGCCTTCTCCAAACATCCAAAAAGCAAAGGCGGTTACATAGTATGCGATAATGAGCGAGTCGCCTGAAGCTTCGATTCTGTAGGAGAAGTCACAGCCGATGGTTGAGATACTCCAATCGAAGCCTGCCAAACCGGATCGGGATGGCCATTCCAATTTTGGAAAAACCCTACCATGTCGGAAGGAAAAATCCCTAACAAAACAACTGCAAGTCCCACCAACCCAAGCACCGCCCGCATCTCACGCGAAGAAGAAACCTGGCTACGATCTGTCGGGGGCACGACATACATCTGTTTCATTAATTTGAGATAATAGTAAAGCGATACTGCACTCATCGCGATAGCAAAAGCCACCAACCAAAGAAGACTAAGTCTTTGTGAGTCAGCCTGGAGAGCTGCAGCAAAAAGATAAAATTTACCAAAGAAACCTGCGAGTGGCGGAATGCCTGCCAAGGAAAGCATAAAAATCAGCATCAAGAGCGAAAGAAAAGGAGCACGCCGAGCCATGCCCGTGAAATGTTCAAAGTCATCTCCACCTGTCTTCGAAGCAATCGCGTTGACCACCCCGAATGCACCGACGTTGGTCAGCGCATAAATGATGATGTAAAAATAGATCGAAGGCCTTGCAAAGGTGGCAGGCACTCCGCTAGCGTTCATGGCCACCATAGCGACTAAAATATATCCCGCATGCGAGATGCTCGAATAAGCAAGGAGTCGTTTCACATTTCTTTGGACGATCGCCGCCAGATTTCCCAACGTCATACTTAATACTGCAATCACAGCAACAATTAAGGTCCAACCTGCCTGTCCATGAGGCATCACTAAAATGCTTCCTGCAACACCCAACAATCCACCGAGGAGCAATTTAGTTAAAGCAACAAAACTTGCCACCTTAGAGCCTGTAGCAATCATCGCTGTAACCGGTGTAGGTGCACCTTGATAAGCATCAGGTGCCCATAGATGAAAAGGAACTGCTGCAATCTTAAAGCCCAATCCAACGAGCGTAAAAAGGATCCCCATGTTTAACATTTTCATCGGAACTTTGGGCAAGTGTTCAGGAGTCAACATCGCAGCGATCTCTTTGAGTCCTGTTGACCCTGTGGCCCCATAGATATAACTCAGCCCAAAGAGAAGAAAACCTGCTGAAAGACTGCCGAAAATAAAATATTTAAGGCCACCTTCCACAGAACGTCGCGCACCCTTCTGAAACGCAGTCAATACATAAAGGGTGAGGCTGATGAATTCCAACCCCACAAAAATCATGAGCAAATCCTCGCTCGAAATCAGAAACACCATCCCCAATAACGAAAATACCATGAGGGAGTAATATTCACCTACATGTGAAGAATAAGGAGTTTTTAAGCCGATGAATAAAATGATTGCAGTCAGTCCTACAACCACCAGTTTGAATAAGGTATTCAAACGAGAAGCAACAAACGCGCCATCGCCAAGGATAAAAATGTGATCCCACCTAAGCTGGAAGACATAGAGAAAAAAAACGGCCATCAATCCAATCAAAATCCCCTGACCCAAAAAGTCGTGCCGCTTCTCCACACTCACCTTTTGGAACAAAAGAAGATCCATCATCAAAGCGCCCAAGGCAAAAGCTGAAAGAACAATTTCCGGCATCAGCAAAGTTACGATTTGAAGAATGTTCATCGAAATCATTGAGCAAAGCTCCTTTTTATCGTCTCCGTATTTGTTCTTGAGCTCGAATCTGAGTTGGAAGACATTTCAAAATTGAGGAAATGAGCTGTGGTTATGGGCATCGCAACACCCTGTTGCACGTGCTCCAGAAATTGTTTCGAGGATTTTTCGACCATATTCAACATGATGGGTGGATATAATCCCACTAAGACAAGAACTGCGATCAATACCAAGCTTGCAACCTTTTCAGGAAGCGTTACTGGCGGCAGACCTTCCCACTTTTTCATGTTTCCAAGAAGGTCACCAAAAAAAACCTTGTGAATGGTGCGCAAGGTATAAACTACAGTCACAACCATTCCTAACCCGATCAAAATCAGCAACCACGGGTACGTCTTCCAAGTTCCAATAAGCACCAACAATTCCGCGAAGAACCCACTGAAACCCGGGAGTCCCATCGAAGCTAACCCGCCAATAATGAAAACCACGCCGACAAAAGGCATCGCTTTAATCAAGCCTCCAAGCTCGTTGAGTTCACGCGTATGGGTGCGTTCATACACCATTCGTCCTACAACTGCGAAGAGGAGTCCTGCAACAATCCCATGGGAAAACATCTGCATCACAGCGCCCTGCAATCCCAACACATTCAGTGTCGCCAATCCTAGCAACACAAACCCCATGTGACTGACACTCGAATAACCAATCACGAATTTGAAATCACGCTGAACGAGCGCCACCATGGCGCCATAAAGGATATTGATCGTGGCAATAACGACGAAAACCCACTTCCAAAAACCTGGGACTCCAAAAATCATCGCATTCATCCCTGCTGGGAAAAGCATGATCGCCACACGTAAACAACCATATGCCCCCAGTTTCATAACAACACCTGCGAGGAGCATGGAAGCAGCTGTAGGAGCGGCGACGTGGCCGGTGGGCGCCCACGTATGGAAGGGCCACATGCCCGCAAGAATCCCGAAACCGACAAAGATCAACGGAAAGGCCCAAATCTGAAAAGAAAGCGGAAAGTTTACCGTAGCGAGCTTCTCCAAATCGAAGGTTCCTATCCCCTGCAACGCACCTGCGGCTGCAAGATAATAAAGGGCCAACATCCCAATAAAAACCATGGCGCTCCCCACAAAACTATAAAGCACCAATTTCATCGCCCCATACTCCTTACGTGTACTTCCCCAAATGGCGATCATGAAGTACTTGGGAATGATCGCGAGTTCGTAAAAGACAAAGAGCAGAAAGAGATCTATGGATTGGAACACACCATACACTCCTCCCACGAGAACAAAGTAAAAGGCAAAAAACTCTTTTACCCGTTCCTCAATATTCCAGGAAAATAAAACGCCAGTTAACGCAATGATTCCTGTCAACACCACCAACGGCAGACTAATCCCATCCACACCCACTTTGAAATGAATTCCAAACTGAGGAATCCACGGATATCCTTCGCCATTCCCAAATTGATAACCACCTTTCACAACATCATAAGCAAAATAGAGCTTGAGACTGATAGCTAAACCGATCAACGCGATGGTGAGCGCACTCCAACGTATCAAATTTTTGCGTCCCGCAGGTAAGAACATCAAAAACACTGCCCCAAGAAAACTACCCCATATCGTCCAAATGAGCATAGGAATCAGCTTATGTGCCATATGGAGTTGAAAGTTGAAAGGAAAAGTTGCGATTCAAAGTTGAAGGTTGAATGCTGAAAGTTGAAAGTTCAGAATTGAAAACCTGTACTTGGGCATCTGTGCTCTTTTCAACATTCAACTTTCAACATTCAACTCTTTATGGAGAGCCGCCTCAAAATATGGTTGGAAAACCTCGAACAATTTGCGGTCGAGGTTGTTTATGAAAAACGGCGTGGAAAACGCGCGTCGCTTTTTCGCGCTTTTCTTTATTTGCTCTCTCGAATCTTTAAGGTCCTTGTCCAACTTCGTCTCTATCTTTACCAAAAACGGATTTTTCGAGATCATACATTAGGATGCTTAGTCATCAGTGTAGGCAATCTGACGGTTGGCGGAACTGGCAAAACGCCTGTCGTAGAAAAAATCGCTAGATCCCTTCGAGAACGAGGCCGGCATGTTGCGATTTTAAGCCGGGGTTACAAAAGCGAACCCAAACCCTTTCTCCAACGTCTCTGGCAACGGTTAACTTTACGCAAGGAAGCCGATGAACCGCGTGTCGTCTCTAATGGACAAGAACTCCTTCTCGATTCCGCAACGGCAGGAGACGAACCTTACATGCTTGCAGCAAATCTCAAAAACGTGGTGGTCCTCGTGGACAAGGACCGCGTCAAAAGCGGCCGTTACGCCATCGAAAAACTCGGCATCGATACCCTCTTACTCGATGACGGCTTCCAGTATCTCTCCCTCAAAAGCAAACTTAACCTTGTCCTCATCGACCGTAGTAATCCCTTTGGAAACAATCATTTGCTCCCCAGAGGCACATTGCGTGAACCTCATCACAATCTCAAGCGAGCGGATTACATTTTCATCACCAAACTAGATTCCACAAACGACACTGCCTTGAAACAGCAAATCCGAAAATACAACCAACATGCCGAAATCATTGAGTGTGGCCATCAACCGCTTTATTTCCAAAATGTCTATGATCCCGATAACCGACGAGAGCTCGATTTCATTCGCAACAAAAAAATCGCTTCCATCTGTGGGATCGCGATGCCCGATGGCTTCGAGCAAAGTCTGATGAAACTAGGTGGTGAACTCATCTATTCCAAACAATACGCTGATCATCACCGTTTCACCCAACAAGAGATTCTGAATATGATCAACCGTAGCCGTCGGCGTTTTATTCAACTGATCATCACCACCGAAAAAGATGCTGTTCGATTCCCAAAAATGGATCGTGTCGACGTGCCCATTTATTTCTTGCGCGTAGAGATTAAGATCCTCAGCGGAGCCAAGGACTTTGATGATTGCGTATCTCGGATCTGTTTTCACTAAATTGATCCTCAAGATCATTCAGAGGCTTCCTTGGAATCTCTTGATCTCTGGAGCACGCTGCCTTGGTTATCTTGGTTGGTGGCTTGATCCCGTTCACCGCCCGTTGGTGTTAAAAAATCTCCGAATGGCTCTGAGTGAAAACCCGTCGCCCGGAAAAGGAAAATTTTTACGCACCATCGGTCGCGAAAGTTTCATCCGCATGGTGGAAAATACCCTTGCCGCAGTATGGATGGCAGGTCATTGCGATCGCGACCTCCATCCGCTGATTGAACTCGTGGGCATCCAAGAACATCTGCTGCCCGCAGTTGCCCGAAAACAAGGGGTGATCCACGTGATGTTCCACCTTGGAAACTGGGAATTATTAAGCAGGATCGTCTCGCGTATCCCGGAAGTGGAGCCTCATAACCCCACGGCTGTAGCACTTCCACATTCTTCGGCGGAACCCGCCGTAGTCCCGCCTGTAGGACGAAGGCGGGTAAAGTTCTCCACCATTTATCAGCCACTCAAAAATCCATATTTTAACCAAATCGTTGCCAAGTGGCGAAGCCAAAGCGGCGTGGGACTCATCAATCGCCACCACGGTTTTAATGAAGCGCTCCGTCACCTACGCCGGGGTGAAGCCGTGGGAATGTTTGAGGATCAACATGCCGGTGACCATGGGATATGGATTCCTT
>OBEQ011736020.1_pt1 | contig 17225 bp, 13 predicted proteins | sample 1670901 | NCBI WGS metagenome assembly OBEQ01 (sample SAMEA104232315, study PRJEB22302) | groundwater metagenome | biome: forest; feature: aquifer; material: groundwater | place: USA | collected 2011-08-07 | depth 5.4 m
CGAAAAGGACGCGAGCCTCCGAAACACCCTGGCCGATCGGGAAAGGGCGCTGGCCGAGCTCACCGTGGCCAATGCGGAGCTCGTTGGCCGCGACGCGGACGCCCGCGCGTACGCAGAATTCGTGCGTGAGCTCAAGACGCTTGACGTGCGGGCGCTTTCCACGTCCGGGCTCCTCGGCCTCGTGCGCCTCGCAAACGCGCACATTGGCGCGGTCTACCTCCTCGACGATGCCGATCGACTCGTCCACGTCCATGCCGTAGCTCCGGACGGGCATGTGTTCGAGCAGGGGGCGCTCAGCCCCGAGGGCCTTGCCCGCTCGGTAATGGATCGACGCGAGCCGATGCTCCTCACCGGCGACGCACTCGGCGACGCGCCGCCCACGGTCGACCTCACCGTCGCGCGCGGACAGGTGCGGTGGGTACTCGCACAGCCGGTCGCGGTGGGCGGCGTATCCGCTGGCGTGCTGCTCCTTGGCGGTCTCGCGCTCTTGGAGATCGACGGGGAGGAGCTCGTGCGCGATGCCGCTCGCCAGCTCGCGGTGGGTCTCCACAATGCGTGGACCCACGACCGCCTGCGCGAGAAGAGCATCATGCTCGCGCAGCAGGGTGAGACGCTCATCCGCGCCAACAAGGTCAAGACCGAGTTTTTGGCCTCGATGAGCCACGAGCTCCGGACACCCTTGAGTGCGATCTTGGGGTTCGCCGATCTCTTGGTCTCCTCACCCAAAGAAACGCTCAGCCCCCGAGCGCGCGAGTCGCTCGAACGCATCAAGCGCAATGGCGAGCATCTCTTGTCTCTCATCAATGACGTGCTCGATCTTGCCAAAGCCGAGGCTGGGCGAATGGACGTACGCCTCTCGCCCGTGAACCTCGGCCAGCTCGCGCGCGCGTGCGTTGCCGAGGTCGATAGCTTGCGCTCCGGCAAAGAGTTGCGTCTCGCTGCAGAGGTGCCCGAGGCGCCCGTGGAGTCGGTTACCGATCCGCAGCGCGTCCGCCAGATCCTCCTCAATCTGCTCGCCAACGCGATCAAGTTCACCGAAAAAGGGGAAGTCGTCTTGTCCATGCGCGCCACGCACAACGAAGTCCGCGTTGCCGTACGCGATACAGGCGTGGGCATTCCCGAGCAAGCGCTCACGCAGCTCTTCCAGGACTTTCACCAGCTCGATGTTGGCGACGGTCGCCGTTTCGCGGGCACCGGTGTGGGCCTTGCGCTCTCGCGTCGCCTCGCGCGCGCGCTCGGTGGTGAAATCGAGGTCCGATCGCGTGAGAACGAGGGTTCGACGTTCACTCTCATCTTGCCGCGCGTCTTGCCGGCGACACGCGACGAGCCCGCTTCTGGCTCGCCGCAGAAGGTGCTTTCGTGATCGCGTCCGACGTGCCGCCCGCAGGTCTCGCCGGCGACCCATCGGGAGGCGACGTGCTCATCGTGGACGATTTCGCCGACACCCTTGCGCTCTACGAAGCGCTGCTGGCTGAGGACGGGCACCGCGTGCGCACGGCCATGAGCGGTCACGCGGCGCTCGCGGCGGCGGACGACCGCGAGCCGGAGCTCGTCTTGCTGGACGTGTCGATGCCCGGCATGGGCGGACACGAGGTTTTGCGAAAGCTCCGCGCGCGCCGCGGCGGGGGACCGGCGGTGATCATGTTGACGGCGGCCCGGCGCGAGCCGCAGTCGATCGAGGAGGGTCTGCGTGAAGGCGCCGACGCGTACCTCACGAAACCCATCGATGCACGCGAGCTGCTCGCGCGGACGCGGGCGGCACTCGAAACGTTTCGGTTGCGCCGGCTGCTCGAGGGGCAGCGCCGTGATCACATCGCCATGCTCGTGCACGATCTTCGCCACCCGCTCTCGTCACTCGGCCTCATCGCCGAGGTGCTCGACGGAGAAGACCTACCTCCGGACGAGCGGCGGAGCGCAGTTGCCACCATCCGCTCGCTTTGCAAAGACATGGCGCGTCTCATCGACGGCGTTCTGGCCGCGAGCCGGCTCGAGGCCGGTGTCTTTGCCGTCGAGCCGCGCCCCACCACCGTGGCCGCTCTCATCGACCCGACGCTGAGCGCCTTCGCGCCCATCGCGTCGCGCCGGCGAGTGACGCTCTCCTTCGAGGGCTCTCGCGAGCAGGCGCTCACGGTCGATGCGCCGAAGCTCCGCCAAGCGGTCGACAACCTCGTCGCGAACGCGCTGAAGTTCACGCCGCGAGGCGGCCGTGTGCGCCTTCGCGTAGGCCTCGAGTCGGGGCAGTGGTTCATCGAGATTGCCGACACCGGCCCGGGGGTCGGAGAGGAGGAGCGCACGACCATCTTCGATCGCTACCGCCAAGGACTTCGCGGGCGCGCGGCAGGTGGCGCGGGGCTCGGCCTGGCCATCGCTCGTGGCATTGCCGAGGCGCACGGCGGCTCGATCAGCGTGACGACCAGCGATCTTCCGACCGTCACCAGCGCGGGGGCGAACGACGCGACCGTCGCGGCCGCCGGCGCGAAGGTCACGGGTGCCGCGTTTCGGATTTCGATCCCCGCTTGACAATCCCGCTGTTCCTCCTAGAGTGCGCGTCCTCGTTCCCCCTGGGGGCACTGCCGAAATCACGAGAGTTTTCGAGGATATACCGTGGCCAATCATCCCTCCGCCGAGAAGCGCAACCGCCAGCGAATCAAGCGCACGTTGCGCAATCGCGTGATCACGAGCTCGGTTCGCACGCTTGTGAAGCAGGTGCACACCGCTCTCGCAGCGAAGAACAAAGAAAATGCCAAGACCGCCCTGGCCCGCGCCATCAAGGCGCTCGACAAGGCCGCGAGCAAAGGGGTTTTCCATCCCAAGGCAGCATCGCGAACGGTCTCGCGCCTCTCCTCGCGCGTCCACAAGCTTGCCGGGTGAGAACGCTCGTTCTCGTGGCGTAGGGCCCACAGGTAGGCACTGCCGCGTTTCCAGGCGCGTCCGCACGTAACTATTTTCGTAATTTCAACGACTTAGCAATCAATCCCGCCGCAACCGAGGCGGGGGTCGGTGTGGTACGCTCTCTGCTTCTCCGCGAGGGCCGCAATGACCGACCCCAATCCATCCCTCCGCGATCGCGAGCTCGAGGACCTTGCGGGTCGTACCGTTGGCGGAAAATACGCCGTCACCCGCCTTCTCGGACGAGGGGGAATGGGGGCGGTCTACGAGGCCGAGCACGTCGGCATCGGCAAGAAGGTCGCCCTCAAGTTCGTCGACCGCGAGTTCGCGAAAGACGATCTGGTCATTGGTCGATTCGCACGCGAGGCGCGCGCGGCGAGCTCGATCGAGTCGGCGCACATCGTTACGGTCTTCGATGCGGGCGTGGACGAGGGGCGGCCGTACCTCGTCATGGAGCTCTTACGCGGTGAAGACCTCGGTACGAGGCTACGGCGTCTGAGCAAGCTCTCCATGCGCGAGTCGTTTCACATCGTAGCGCAGGTGCTGCGGGGCCTGGCGCGCGCGCACAGCGTGGGCATCGTGCATCGCGATCTGAAGCCGGACAACGTGTTTCTCGTGCAGAGCGAGGGCGATCCGCTATTTGCCAAGATCGTCGACTTCGGGGTCTCCAAAATTCAGCGAGCGCAGGGCGGCACCGCTCCGCTCGCGTTGACGGGCAAGGGGACCGTGCTTGGAACGCCGCTCTACATGTCCCCGGAGCAGGCGCAGGTGTCGCCGGATCTCGATGGCCGGGCCGACCTCTACAGCGTCGGAGCCATCTTGTTCGAGTGCCTCGCCGGGCGACCGCCCCACACCGGCGCGAGCTACGAGCAGATCATCTTGGCCATCTGCATGACGGACGCACCGGATCTCTCGGCCATCGACCCCCAAATCCCCGAGTCCGCCTCGGCGTTCGTCGCGCGCGCGCTGGCTCGGGATCGCGCAAATCGGCATCAGAGCGCCGCGCAGATGCTGTCGGCGCTTCACGAGATCGCGCCCGAAGAAAAGGCGCGGGTGCCGCTCGATTCCTCGCTCGCCGCCACGCGGGTCAGTGCCGTCGACGCGCCGGTGGCGGGGCCGCCAACCGACGTTTCATGGTCGCGCGGCTCGCCAGGCTCGCCCATCGTGCCGCTGCCGACCGTTCGCCGGACCGTTGCCTCGCGTCTTGCCGTGCCGCTTACCGCGTTGGGGGCCACGCTCGCTGGGGTATTCGTGACGTTGTGGATCGTCATGTCGCTGCAAAAGCGCACGACGAATCCCGCGCCGCCGGCGCATGCCGCGAAGAGCACCGCCAGCCTAGCGCCCGCATCGTCAGAGAGCGTTGCCGCTAGGCCTAAACCGCCCGAACCACCAGAGGTGCCCAGCGCCCAGCCCGCGCCAGCGCAGCCGGCCCTCCCGCGGTCACGGACACGCGCGCCGGCGTCCTCGGGCCACCCGCCTCCTCGCGGCGCGAGCGCAGGAGCGGCAACCACGACACCCACCGCTGCCCCCACCCCTTTGGGTACGCCAAAACCCGCGCTCGATATTTCGCGCGAGCTCCCTGATTGATTGATCATGCGCCGAATCTTCACGCTCTTCGTCGTACTCGTGCTTCTGCTCGGCGGGCGAGCATCTCGGGCGGAGGACGCCGAGCAAGCGCGCGCACACTTCGCGAACGGCGTGCGCTTGTACGACGCGCAGAACTACCAGGGCGCGCTCGACGAGTTCCGCGCCGCGTATGCGGCCAAGGCGTCGCCCGGCATCAAGCGGAACATCGCGCTCTGCCTGAAGGGCATGCGTCGATATCCGGAGGCGATAGACGCCCTCGAAGAGCTCGTCAAAGAGGGCGGCGACGCGCTCAAGCCCGAGGTCCGTGACGGCGCGAAGCGGACGATTGTCGAGCTCCGCGCGCTCGTCGCCATGGCCCGTTTGCGAGTGATGTACGGCGGGCGTGCGACGCCGCCTCATGTGGCGGTCACCCTGGACGGGCAAGCGGTGCCGCCCGCGAAGCTCGCGGAGCCGCTCTACGTCATGCCCGGCGACCATGTTTTCGTCGCGCGCGCGCCCGGCTATTTCGACGCGGAGACACGCGCCAAACTGGCGGCGGGCCACGAAAACACGATCGATCTGGAAATGGTTGCCATGGAGATTGTCGCGCGCGGAAGACTCAACGTGAGGACGAACGTGACGCTCGCGCAGATCGCCATCGATGGCATCGGGGTTGGTCAGGGCGAGTGGTTCGGCGATGTCCCGGTCGGCTCACACCGTTTGGACGTTACGGCGGCGGGGTATCGGCCGCACGCCGTCGACGTCGTCGTCGCAGCCAGCGAGGCGCGCGACGTCATGGTCGACATGACCAGCGTTCCGGAAAACGTGGCGGTGTTCATGCCCGTGCGCACGCCGCGTGAGTGGTACGTGAGTGGTGGCCTCGGTTTGTTCGGCCAGAGCGTCAGGTTCACGCCCGCGCTCCAAGACAAGGAGAGCAGCCGTCACGGCGTCGGCGGAGGCGGCCTCGTCGCGCACTTCGGTCGTCACGTGGGCCCGCTTCTCAGCGTGGGTGTCCTGGGCGAAGTGGGGGGGATGGCGGCGCGCCAGTACACGAGCGACTTCGACCCAACGATGCGCGTCACGGTGAGCATGACCAACTATGCGCTGGCGCCGGAGCTTCGCCTGAGAACACGCGGGAAATTGAGAGCGATCGGCGGCATCGCGCTCGGCCTGGAAGGGCAGTACGTCACCGCCACCTTGGGTCCCACCAAGGTCGCCGGTGGCGGCACCTCGGCGATGGGTCTCGTCGAAGGGGGAGGGCAGTTCGAAATGGGGCGCATTTTCTTTGAAGCGGCTCTGTTTGCCGACGTCCACGGCATCGGCACGCCGACCAGCGACCGCGGAAGACTCTTCGAGGACGCGCCGACGGTTCGTGCGGGGCTGCGGGCGGTGGTGGGGTACGCGTTTTAGGGGGTCGGGATCGGGGTCGGGTCCGACGCAAGTCCACGACGTGGACTTGCAAGTCCACCTTCCCGGACTTGCGTCTCCACGAGGATCCCGTCAGCATCGACGCGGTACAAGGCTCACACCTCGGACGCGGCGACCAGCTTTGGGGCTTCGTTGCGGAAGAATTCTTTGAGCTCACCCCACTTCTTCTCCGACATTCCACGCGGAAGGACCGGATCCTTCTCGGCGTCGTCGAAGTAGGTGAGCGCTCGAAGCACGTGATAGAGATCCGCCTCGCGCACCCCGAAACGACGCGTGTAGGCCTCGCCGACTGCGGCGAGGGTCGGACCCGCCCGAAGGATCTCGAAGAGATCCCAAAAGTCGCGACGAAGGCCCCTGCGGGAGATGGCAGCGAGCTTCATGACGGCAAGATCCAGAAGCTGGGCCAAGCCGACTCCAAGAGGTGAGGGCTCCGGCGCTTCGAGTGGGGGATAGGGATACCGCACGAAGTCGATGGGCAGGCCGTCGCACAAAAGATGGAGCGAGACATCGGTTTGCGCGCGCACCTCAACTCGGTCGAAGACCTGCTCGATGGCGCGCTTTAGTGCGTCGAGATCCGCAACCGGCCCTCGGCTGAAGAAATCCAGGTCGAGCGAGCTACGATGCCCGAGGTGCACGGCGATCGCCGTACCGCCGGCCAAATAGAAATCGCCGAGCAGAGGCAGTCGACTTAGTCGATCCAGGGCGCTGGACTGCTTGTCCGAAAGGCCGGTGCGGTCGCCCATGACTCATTCTCCGCATTGAAAAAGGCACGCCAGAAACGCCGCGTGCGCTCGGTGATGAGGGGGTGTCCGATATCCCGAAAGAACCGATGAATCCGCTCCCTGCCGTAGATCGAGAGCACCAGTCGCACGTCCTCGAGTCGCCCTGACTCGAGGACGCGAGCCAGAATGGCGTCGGCGTGCTCATGCACGTCGAGCGCGTCGAAATCGATGTCCCAGAACAACCAGGCTAGCTTCGACGGAGGGCGCTGCATTCATCTAGTAGGTTAGCACTCTTCGCGAGGCCCGAACGGCGCGTCCGACGAAGCACCACGGCACCGCCGAGGAGCATGCCGAGCGTCAGAGGCCATTCTGTACCCGCTCCGCGCGACGCCGCCACGCAACCCCCCGACGACTCGCCGAATTGGGAATCATCCGCGGGCGTCATGTCGTCACCCTGTGGACGGCCGGGTAAGCCGCCATCCTTGCCGCCACTTCCCCCGTTGCCTCCCGAACTGCCGCCTCCAGGACTCGTCACTTTTCTTGGCGCCGCACCGAGAAAGTGCATCGACGGGTAGTACCTCGCATCCCCCCAGCCAGCGGAGTCGCTCCACTCGGGCCCGGACATGGTCTTGGCAAACCCGTTCCCGTCGGACATCCAGCACCAGATGCGTGAGGTACCTCGGCCGCACACGTCACTCTTTCCGTCCCCGTCGACGTCCGAGAGCTGAAGGGTCGAGTAATATTCCGGCCCGTTCCAGCCATCGGCGTCCTTCAGGCCCGGCCCGATAATGTGCGTCGGAAATCCATTCCCGTTCGACAGCCAGCACTCGAACGCTGCCGCGCTGCGGGCACACAGATCCGCTTTGCCGTCGCCGCTGACGTCGGCAAATTGGATTGTCGAGTAATAGGGGCGTCCGTTCCATCCGTTCGCGTCGGTAAGCGCAGGCCCTTCGACTTGTGTGGAAAATCCACTCCCATCCGACAGCCAGCACCAGAACCCTCCCGAGCCTCGCGCACAGAGATCCGACTTGCCGTCGCCGTTCACGTCGGCGTACTGAATCGTCGAGTAGTACTCGACGAAGCCCCAGCCGTTCGCGTCGCTCATTGCGGGGCCCTTCACGTATGTGGAAAACGCGCTCCCATTGGACAACCAGCATCCGAGCTCACTGGAAGAGCGTGCGCAAAGGTCCGCCTTGCCGTCGCCGTTCACGTCCGGAAGTTGGATCGTCGAGTAGTATTCGGGGAGGTTCCAGCCGTTAGGGTCACTCAAATCGGGACCTGAGAATTCCGTGGGGAAGCCGGCCCCGTTCGAGAGCCAGCACATGAACTTTCCGTACCCGCGCGCGCACAAGTCGCTCCTGCCGTCCCCATTGACGTCGGCAAATTGGATCGTCGAGTAGTACTCCTTTTGAGCCCAGCCGTTGGCATCACTGAGCGGCGGACCCTGCACGTAAGTTGGAAAACCGTTTCCGTCCGACAAGGAGCAGTGAATCCCGTCGGCGCCGCGCCCGCAGACGTCGGCTTTGCCGTCACCGTTGATATCGGCGTAACGAATCGTCGAGCCGTACTCGGGCAGAGACCAACCGCTCGCATCGCTCCACCCCGGCCCCTTGAACTGCAAGCGGTTGCCCGTCGTATCGATCACCTCGCAAGAGATCCCTTCCGATCCTCGCCCGCACACGTCCCCGAGGCGATCCCCATTTACGTCGACCGACATGTGCCGCCGATACGCGGGCGTGAACGAGGGGCCTTGCGCCGCAGCACTCGCCAAGTTCCGGTAGTGGTACGGTGCGAAGGAGCGTCCGTCATTGGTCCAATACACCGCGGATCCGGGCGCGTTGATTCTGTTGTGCTCGGGCGGCTCCGTGCCGCTGCTTCCGCCGCCAAACTCGTAGCCCCAGTACCGGGTGTGCGCTGCGTCGTCCCACTTCTCGAAAAGCAATGCGTGGCCGTCGGCAGTATTGGCCATAATCAAGTCGCCCGGTTGCAACTGATCCTTGTCGATCTGGTCCGCCACGTCCTCGAGCGAATCTGGCTGGTAGGTCACGCGCGAGTGGTCGAGATGCCACGCCATCGAGACGAGCCCCGAGCAGTCGGTGCGGTAGTTCTTGCCCTGCGGATCCGGCGCAGACGCCCCTTGGTTGTATCGCGGTCCGAGATCCACCCAATATTGCGCGCGCGATAGGACCTCGCTGGCGTCGATGTTGCCGTTCACGACCGAGAGAGCCTGCGCGGTCGTCCCGATTCGCTCGACCGTCACCCCTCGCTCCTCGGGTGAATCGCAGCTCATGGCGGCAAGGAGACTCGACAGCGCTAGGATGCGCGGAGTGGGCCAAAGGAAATGCGCACATTTCATGGTGGTGAGCTCCCTTGCAGACCGTGCCAAAAAAACGCGAGCTACGGCTCGCGAGCCATGCGGATGTCAGCGCCCGTGGTTCGGTTCGTGAGAGACATCGCGATGATCGTCGACGAAGCAAGAACGAGCCCATCGGCAATAGGCAAAGACTTCGCGCAAACTTGGGCACGTCGGACAGATCCCCACACGCGCGTGCTCGTGAAATCTCGCGAGCACGCGGTCAGTCGCGATGCCCGCGAAACTCGTCGTCCACGTCCTCCCATTTCAGCCTCGGCTGCCCAGCTCGCGCCACTGCCATGTACAATGCGAGCGATCCCCCATGCCTCTCTCCCGTGTCTTTCGCTCCACCCGTGTCGTGCTCCCGGACGGCGTTCGTGCGGCGTCCGTGCACGTTCGAAACGGCACCATCGACGCCGTTCGTGATGCCGAGGACGTGCCTGCCGGCGTTCCTCTTACGGACGTCGGCGACCTGGTCCTTCTGCCCGGTCTCGTCGACACGCATGTGCACATCAACGATCCTGGACGTGACGCTTGGGAGGGATTCGAAACGGCGACGCGCGCGGCTGCTGCGGGTGGGGTGACCACGCTGGTGGACATGCCGCTCAACAGCATTCCGCCGACGACCACGCTCGCCGGGCTCGAGGCGAAGGCGCGCGCGGCCGAGGGGCGCGTGGCGGTCGATGTGGGATTCTGCGGCGGGCTCGTGCCGGGCAACGTCGGACAGCTGGCGGCTCTTTTCGAGGCCGGGGCGGTTGCGTTCAAATGCTTTCTTGCCGAGTCGGGTGTGCCGGAGTTCTCGCATGTCGGCGAAGAAGATCTGTCGCTCGGGATGAAGCGGCTCGCGGAGATCGGCGCGCCGCTGTTCGTTCACGCCGAGCTGCCCGGTCCGCTCGCGCGTGCGGTCGAACGGCAGGCGAGAGCGGGTGCGATCGATCCGCGCACGTACGCGGTCTGGCTCGACGCGCGCCCGCCCGAGGCAGAGGACCTCGCCGTCGATCTCGTGATCCACCGCTCACGTGAAATGCGCGCGCGGGCCCATGTGGTGCACCTCTCGAGCGCCAGCGCTCTGGGTGCGATTCGGCGCGCGAAGGACGCGGGTGCAGCCGTGAGCGCGGAGACGTGCCCGCACTATCTTACGTTTGCATCCGAAGACATCCCCGATGGCGCCACCGAGTACAAATGCGCGCCGCCCATCCGCGCGCGCGACAATCGGGAGCGCCTTTGGGACGCGCTTCGCGAGCGGCTCTTGGATCAAGTCGTGACCGATCACTCGCCATCGACTGCCGAGCTCAAGTGCAGCGGCTCGGGCGATTTCGTCGCCGCCTGGGGCGGAATCGCCTCGCTCCAGCTCGGACTCGCAGCGGTGTGGACCAGCGCACGCGCGCGAGGCCACACCCTTTCGGACGTGGCGGACTGGATGTGCAGGGCGCCGGCACGCCTGGTGGGCCTCGAGAAAAAGGGGAGAATCGCTCCTGGCTGCGATGCCGATCTCGTGGTCTGGGACCCCGATGCGGATTTTGTTGTCGACGCTCGAAACCTGGAGCACAAGAACAAAGTCACGCCGTACGACCGGCGCGCCCTCTCGGGTCGCGTCCTCGAAACGTGGCTGCGCGGCGAGAAAATTTTCGATCGTGGCGCGTTCTCGAATGCGCGTCGCGGGGAATGGATTCGACGAGCATGAGTGAGTTTTGGGAAATGGTCGACCTGGCGTCGGAGCGACTCGGCGCGGCGGCTATCGTTACCAACGACGATTTTTTCGCATCGAAGGACAACTTGCTCAAGGCGAGCGCACCGGTCTTCATCGAGGGCAAGTACACCGATCGCGGAAAGTGGATGGACGGGTGGGAATCGCGCCGCCGGCGCGTGCCCGGTCACGACTTTTGCGTCGTTCGCCTGGGCGCGCCCGGCGTCGTTCACGGCGTCATCATCGACACCGCGTTCTTCAGAGGGAACTTCCCCGAGCGCTGCTCGATCGACGCGTGCAGCGCAAACGTGAACGCCGACGCGGAGACGTTGCTTTCGCCACAGACGAAGTGGTTCGAGCTCCTCCCCGAGTCGAAGCTCGAGGGGGACAGCAAGAATCGCTTCCAGGTTGCCGCGCGTCAGCGCGTGACGCATCTGCGCCTCAACATCCATCCGGATGGCGGCGTGGCTCGCTTGCGTGTGCACGGCTCGGTCACCCCCGACGTGCGCTGGATGGGGCGTGCCGGCGCCGAGGTCGATCTCGCGAGTGTCGAGAATGGCGGCGTGGTCACCCAGTGTAACGACATGTTTTTCGGCTCGCGCCACAACCTCATCATGCCGGGGCGCGGTGTGAACATGGGCGACGGCTGGGAGACCAAGCGAAGCCGAGGCAAAGGGCCCGACTGGGTGATCGTGAAGCTCGCCGCCGAAGGTGTGTTGTCGCGCATCGAGGTCGACACCGCCCATTTCAAGGGGAATTTCCCGGAGAGCTGCGCTCTCTACGTGCGCCGAGGTCCGGAGGACGCCTGGCACGAGGTGCTCGCGCGGACCAAGCTCCAGGCGCACACTCGTCATTTCTACGAGGCGGAAATCCTCCCGCACGAGGCCGCAACCGAGGCGCGTTTCGAGATATTTCCCGACGGCGGCGTGAGCCGGCTACGCTTGTGGGGCACCGTGACGCGCGAGGGGCGCGAGGCGTTCGCAATTGCGCGCCTGAACCAGTTGATGGGAAGCGATGCCGAACGCGAGCTCCTCGACTGCTGCGGATCGGTCGCATGGGCGAAGAAAATGGCGGCGTCGCGTCCGTTTTCGAATGTGTCGCGCATGAAGGAGACGGCAAAACTCCACTGGGCTTCGTTGGGCAAAGACGACTGGCTCGAGGCGTTCCGTGCGCATCCGCGCATCGGCGAGAAGCGCGTCAAGGGCTGGGCTGCCCAAGAGCAATCGAAGGCCGCCTCGGCCAGCAAGCAGACGCTCGACCGTTTGGCAGAGGTCAATCGCGACTACGAGGCCAAATTCGGCCATATTTACATCGTGTGTGCGACGGGCAAGAGCGCCGAAGAGATGCTCACGATCGCAGAGAGGCGGCTCGCCGAGGAGGACCCCGCGCGCGAGCTCGCGGCCGCAGCCGCAGAGCAGCTCAAGATCACCGAGCTTCGGCTCGAGAAATTGGTGGTTGGATGAGCATCACGACCCACGTCCTCGATACGTCGATGGGAAAACCTGCGGCCGGTGTCCACGTGCGTCTATCGTTCTACGAAAATGGCGCATGGCGTGAGCTCGCGCGCGGCGCAACCGACCTCGACGGTCGCTGCAAGACGCTTCTGCCTCCGGGGCCGCTTCCGAGCGGGCTCTACCGCCTCACCTTCGAGACGGGCGCCTACTTCGAACGAAGGAAGAGCGAGACCTTCTATCCGAGGGTCTCGATTCACTTCGACGTGAAGGAGGCCGACGGGCATTGCCATGTCCCTCTGCTGCTGAGCCCGTGGGGCTATTCGACTTACCGCGGGAGCTGACGCGCTCGACTACTTGGCGATCTTCGCCACGTAGCCGCCAGTCTGGCTCACCCAATAGACGGCCTTGTCGTCGACGGCGATCGCGTTCGGGAAGGCCGCGTCCGCGACGAACGTGCATCCGGTCCCATCGCAGGGAGTCGACGCATTTACGGCCACCTTGCGAATCACGTTGGCGCCGAAAATGCCCCAATACACGTCGATTCCATCGGTCGCGAGGGTCTGCGGGGTGGGGCCCTGGTTGCTCGCAAGGATGGTGACTGTGCCACCGGTCTTGGCCACCTTCTTGATCGAGATCGTGCCGCCTAGCTCGGCCCAGTAAAGATTGTTCGCGTCGGAGGCGAGTGCGTAGGGGGACGTGGTAGCGGGCACGATGGCGGTGCATGTGCTGGTCTCATCGCATGCGGCGTCGTTGATTCCGGCTCGGAAGATCTTGCCGAGCGCGGAGTCTGTCCAGAAGACGTATTGCGCGTCGGCAACAATCCAGTCTCCCTCGGCTCCGGAGCCGGTCGAGACACTCACCTCTGTTCCGGAGCCAGACGCGGCCACGCCATTCTTTTTCACGTAGGGCGCGTCACGATTCGCCCACCACACGAAGCCGCCCCCGAGCGCGATCATGAACGAGCTAGGCGCGGTGCCGATCGGCGTTGGGCCGGCTCCCGTCGTCGTCGCGCGCATCACTTGCGCGTTCGGGTAGTTGACCCAGAAGATGCTGGTGCCGTCGGTCGTCATCGCCTGCGGCGAAGACTGGTTCGAGACGAGAGGCTCGAGGTTGGTCCCGTCTTTGCCGACCCTGTTGATGGTGCCCCCGTTGCGGTTCGCGAAATAGACCTTGGTCGCGTCGAGCGCGATGGCCGAGGGGTAGTTCTGGTTCGACGCCAGAATAGCGACCTGACACGCGCCCGCCACGCAGGTACCGCCGAGGCACGAGTGCCCGCACGCGCCGCAGTTGTTGGCGTCGGTCCCCTTGACGTTCGTCTCGCAGCCGCTCGACGGCGTGTTCGAACAATGCGCGTAGCCGTCCGCGCATGGGTACTGGCAGGCGCCGGCGGCGCACGTGGGGTTGCCGGTCGTGTGTGCGGTGCCGCATTGCGTGCCGCAGCCGCCGCAGTTGGCCGCATCGGTCGATGTGCGGGTTTCGCAGCCGTTCTGCGCGGTCATGTCGCAGTCCGAAAAGCCCGTCTCGCAAGGCCCTACCGCGCACTGGCCCCCGTTGCAGGTGGCCGGACGGTGATCGGTGCTGGGGCACGCAGCGCAGCTCGTCCCTGCGCAGCCCGTTTGGGCGCTTCCCGGATCGGCGCACTGGCCGCTGCACATCTTGCTGCAAGGAGTCGTGTCGGCCGCGGTGCCATCGACGCCTTGCGAAGCGTCGTCCGCGTCGGAGCCGACACCGGCGTCCGAGCCGGAAGGGTTGACCGTTGGTTCGTCGCCGACGCATGCCGGAAACACAAGGACGATGACGGTTGGCAGTGTGACCCAGGCAAACGTGGAGCGCATGGGGGCTTCTTACTCTGCCTTGAACGAGAGCTCCACGGTGGCGGTCTCCTTCGGAAGGACCTTCAATTTCGAAGAGGCGCGCCCAAATACCTCGTGCCAAGCGGAGATCTCGACTTCGCCGGCCGGCACATTCTCCAGCACGATTTCGCCCTTCTCGTTGGAAACGGCGAAATAAGGGTGTGACACGATTCCGAGGAAGGCGCTCATCCAGGGGTGAACGTCGCATTTGGCGTTCACCATGATCTCCGCCCGTCCGAACGTCTTGGTAAGACGCATGTCTTTGTTGGCCATCGCCTCGTTGAAGGGTGGATTGTCCTTGGCCAGCGTTCGCACGTTGTGGAACACCGGATCGTCGTTCACGAATGTCACCCGCTGCCCCACCTCTGCGCCGACCACGTGCGGGCCGTACATGCAGGAGCGCTGATCGACCACGACCTCTTCTTTTGGAGGCGGCTCCTTCCAGCCGGAAATGCCCTTGTCGATCCAAACGAATGCGTTCTGGACATTGCCGTCTTTGACCAGCGCCGTGTTCGCGTAAACGGGCCGCTTGATGTCCGGGGCGCAGGTGCTCGGGATGGCTACCTCGATCGGTGGAGGAACGGCTCCTTTGAAGTGCACGATTGCCTTCAGTGTGCCGAGCGACGCGCGGTCGTATCCGTTCGGCGTGTAGCTCGGGCCGCCTTTGTTCGAGGCGGTCACCATCGGAAGCGTTGCACCTTCGCCGCTCGTCGCGGCGGCGCCGGTGAGCGACGAGTTCGCGATGACCAGGATGATGCCGAGTACTGCGAAGACCCATCCGGGCGATCGATCGCCGGTGTTTTCGAAATGCCGTGCCGCCGCACCGAGAATCATCAGCCCGCCGAGAATGGCCCAGGCCCACGTGCTCCCATAAGTGCTCGGGAAGTGGTTGCTGAGCATGATGAATACGACCGGGTAGGTCATGTAGTTGTTGTGGCGCGAGCGTTGCTTGGCCCGCTGGCCGAGCACCGCGTCCGGGGCGCGCCCTTCCTTCACGGCGGCCACCAGCGCTCGTTGCGCCGGGATGATCCGCATCGCGACGTTGCCGACCATCCAGGTGCCCATCATGGCGGCAGTGTGGATGTAGGCCGCGCGACCACTAAAGTACTTGCCAAAACCGTACGCTGCACCGACCGCGAACGCGAAGGTGAGCGTTGCGGCAATCAGGGTGCTTTGCCCGAGCGGCGAGCGCCACAGAGCGTCGTAAATGAGCCACGAGGCGAGAATCGTTCCGAGGCCGATGGCAATTCCGGTGTGGGAGCCGATGCTCGAGACGCTCGGGTCGAGCAAGAGGACGCCCCCCCCCGCGTAGTAGACGAGCCCGAGCAGGACCATGCCGGTGAGCCAGGTGAAATACGCCTCCCACTTGAACCAGTGCAGCGTCCTAGGCATTTCGGCCGGCGCGACCAGCTTTTTTTCGACTTGGTAAAAGCCGCCGGAGTGCACCATCCAGAGCTCCCCCTCGACCCCCCTCTTGGGTGTATCGGGTTTTTCGAGATGGCTGTCGAGCCAGTTGAAGAAGACCGACGTGCCGATCCACATGATTCCCGCGAGGATGTGCATCCAGCGCACGAAGAGGTGGAGCCATTCACTTACAAACTGACCCATATCGGACGTAAGAGGAACATACCTCGCTCTGCCCGCGGCCTGCTATTGTTAGACGGAATGCCAATCTCCCGGCACTTGCTCGGGGCGGCCTGCGGGGTCGTGTTCGTCGCGTTGATGGCGTGCTCATCGCACGACACCCGGCCCACGGTGGGCCGCGACACGCAGTTGGCGCCGCCGTCCATCTTGCCGAGCGGGGAGTATCCCCCCGGGCCGTACGGCTTCGAGGTAGGCAAGGTAATTCCAAACATCACGGTCGAAGGCTACGTCTCCGGCGTGCCGCCTTGGACGAGCATCGCGGTGAAGGATTACTACGATCCGGGAGGGCAGAAGGGAATCCGGGGCCTGTACGTCACGGCCTCGGCGCCCTGGTGCGGCGGATGTCAGCTGGAAGGAAAAGATCTGCCCGGACTCTACTTGAACAGCTACAAGGCACGCGGGGCGCGGCTTCTTACCATGCTGCTGCAGGGCTCTTCGCACGAGCCCGCGTCGCAAGCCACGGTCGATGCATGGGTGACCGCGTACCGAACGCCCTATGATCTTGGCGTTGTCGATTCGGCGTTGGCGTTGCCGCCCCGTGCGCCGGGCGGTGGGACCGCCGCGCTCCCGTTCAACTATGTGGTCGACCCTCGTACGATGAAGATCACGCAGATCAATATGGGGGAATACTTCAACGGGGACACCATCCCGGGCCTCGATTCCCTCTTGGCGACCAATCGCTCGCCCTGATTCGGCGCGGCTGAGAAGGTCAGCCCTTGCGTCGGTTCTCCATGATCTTCGCGAACGAACGCCCCCGGATTTCGTCGAGGGTGAGCCCCGTCGCGAGCGCTTCGTCTTCTTTGATCGCACCGCAGTTGATGCCGCGGAGGAAAAAGTTGAGAAGCCCCTGACCGGTCGCCGCGTCGTCGAAAACGTCGCCCACCAGGGTGGCCTGAGCGGCTTTCTGGACGAAGTTCTTGAGGCGCTCGCTCGCCGCGGGCAAAGACTCCAGAAAGAACGCATAGACCGCGGCGTAGCGCGTCGGAAGCTGCGCGGGGTGGAGGTCCCATCCCTGATAGAAACCTTGAACCAGCGAGTGGCGGACTTCGCCGGCATGAAGGCGCCACGCCGCGTGCACAGCGGCCCGATTCTCGACGATCTGCTGCGGCGTGAGCGCGTCTCCCTTGTGCGGCGCAACCGGCATGATGTTCGTGGCGCCGTCCGAGAGCCACACGCCCGTCGAGGCGAGCGAGACTTGCATCACGTGCTTGGCGAAGTCACATGCGGCGTGCGTCATGCCCTGGTGCGCGGCCGTGATGCTGCAGCTTGCCGTGTAATCGTAGGTTCCGAAGTGCGCTGCGACGATGCGCCCGCGCCCAGCGTCGAGGAGGCGGTTCATCGTGATCTGCCCTTCGGCGTTGAAGATCGATTGCGTCGTCTCGATCATGATCTCGCCCTTGAGCGAGCCCTTGGCGAGCGAGAGCTTGTCTTCGAAGAGATCGAACAGATCTGCGAGGGCGCTGACTTGCTCGGGCACCGTCACCTTGGGTAAGGTCACCACGAAGTTCTGCGGCAGGCCTTTGCCGGCGTCCACGAGGGTGGTCAAGAAGGCATCGAGCGTGCGAAAGCTCCGCGCGCGAAGCTCTTCTGTGAACGGCTTGATGCGAATACCGATGAACGGCGGCAGCG
>OBEQ010051444.1_pt1 | contig 17222 bp, 14 predicted proteins | sample 1670901 | NCBI WGS metagenome assembly OBEQ01 (sample SAMEA104232315, study PRJEB22302) | groundwater metagenome | biome: forest; feature: aquifer; material: groundwater | place: USA | collected 2011-08-07 | depth 5.4 m
GGTGGTGGGGGGGAAGGGGCCCCGCCCCCTCTTTTCCCCCCCCCCCGGGGGGGGGGGGGGGGGGGGGGGGGGGGGTGGGCGGCGCCGCAGGCGCAGGAAATGCCTCCCGCAGAGAATCACCCTCACCCTTGAATTTTTGACGAGCATCCAAACAGGAGCCCCGTCATGACCGTCCTCTTCTGGACCCTGCTCGCCCTGCTGCTGACCATTATCGTCGGCTACGGGCTGGCGGTGATCGCCCTGGCCGCCCTGCGGCCGCAGCCGGCCTTGCCGCCCGAGACTCCCTTGCCGGTAACCGTGCTGATCGCCGCGCATAATGAACAGGCCTGCATCGCCGACAAGCTGCGCAACGTGCTCGACCAGGATATGGGCGGGCATGACGTGGCCGTGGTGGTGGTGTCCGACGGCTCGACCGACCGCACCGCCGAGATTGTGCGCGGCCTCGACGATCCCCGTATCCGCCTGATCGAGATCACCGAACATCTCGGCAAGATTCCGGCGCTCAACCTGGCATTGGCGACGATCGGCAGCGAGGTGGTGGTTTTTTCCGATGCCAACAGCCTGCTGGTGCCGAACGCCTTGCGGGCCCTGCTGCGACCCTTCGCTGATCCGCGGATCGGCGGCGTGTGCGGGGCTCCGGCCGTCGTCCTCCGCAGCGGCTGGCTCGCCCGCGCCGAGCATCTGTACTGGTGCTATGACAACGCCCTGAAGCAGGCCGAGAGCCGGCTGGGTGGCGCGGTGTCGGCAACCGGGTCGCTGTATGCGGTGCGACGTCGAGTGCTGACGGCACCGATCCCGCCGTCGGTGGCCGACGACTTCCACATTTCGACTCAGGTGGTGGCGGCCGGCTTGCGCCTGGACTTCGCCGCCATGGCGCAGAGCCTCGAGGAGGTCAGCGGCCAGACCCGCCGCGAATTCGGCCGGCGGGTGCGCTCCACTGAACGCGGCTGGCGCGGCCTGCTGGCCATGCGGCGGCTGCTCAACCCGGCCCGCACCGGCCTCTACGCGGTGCAACTGCTGTTCCACAAGGTGTTGCGCCGCATGGTGCCGCTGTTGCTGGCGACGCTGCTGCTGGTGTCGGCGCTGCTGGCGCCCCGGCACGAACTCTATGCCGCGGCGTTGTTCGCTCAGTTGGCGGTTTACGGCCTGGCCCTGGCCGCCGTGCTGGTGCCGCCGGTGCGGCGGCTGCCGGGCGCCTCGCTCGCCTTCTTTTTCACCGAGACCCAACTGGCCATGGCCCTGGGGCTGGCCCGCGTCGCCCTGGGGCTGCACAGCCACCGCTGGGCACCTGTGCGCGACGTCGCCAATGATGCACGGAGGATGTCATGAAAATCGCCATCATCGGGACCGGCTATGTCGGCCTGGTCACCGGCGCCTGCCTGTCGGAATACGGCTTCGACGTGTGGTGCGTCGACAAGGACGATGCCAAGATCGCCAATCTGAAGCTGGGCGTGATGCCCATCTACGAGCCCGGCCTGGCCGATCTGGTGGTGACCAACGCCGACGGCAACCGCCTGCACTTCACCACCAGCACCGCCGAAGCAGTAGCCGGGGCCGCCGCCGTGTTCATCGCCGTCGGCACGCCGCAGGCCCAGGGCAGCGCCGATCCTGACCTGTCCTTTGTGGATCAGGCGGCTGCCGAGATCGCCCGCCAGTTGACCGGCTATACGGTGGTGGTGACCAAGTCGACGGTGCCGGTCGGCACGGCGCGGCGGGTTGCCGGGATCATCCGCCGGCTGCGGCCCGACGCCGAGGTCGATTGCGTATCGAACCCGGAATTCCTGCGCGAGGGCTCGGCGGTGGGCGACTTCATGCGGCCCGACCGGGTGGTGATCGGTGCCGACAGCGAGCGGGCGCTGAAGGTGATGCGCCGCCTCTATCGGCCGCTCTTCCTGATCGGTTGCCCGATCGACGAGATGAGCCCGGAAACCGCCGAGTTGACCAAATACGCCTCGAACGCCTTCCTTGCCACCAAGGTAACCTTCATCAACGAGATCGCCGACCTGTGCGAGGCGGTCGATGCCGACGTTCAGATGGTCGCCAAAAGCCTGGGCCGCGATGGCCGCATCGGCCCGAAATTCCTGCATGCCGGGCCGGGCTTCGGCGGCTCGTGCTTCCCCAAGGACACCCGCGCGTTCGCCGCCATCGGCCGCCGCTTCGGGGTCGGCCAGCGCATCGTCGAGTCGGTGATCCGCGTCAATGATGTCCGCAAGCGCCGCATGGCCGAGCGCATCCTGCGCGCCTGCGGCGGCTCGCTGCGTGGCAAGGTGATCGCCGTGCTCGGCCTCACCTTCAAGCCGAACACCGACGACCTGCGCGAATCGGTCGCCCTGGACGTGGTCCCCGGCCTGCTGGCGCGCGGCGCCGCCGTGCGGGTGTTCGACCCCGCCGGCATGCCCCAGGCCCGGCGCCTGCTCGACACCCGGGTCAGCTTCTGCCACGACGCCTATGAAGCGGCGCAGGGAGCCGCCGCGGTAGTCATCCTGACCGAATGGAACCAGTTTCGATCCCTCGATTTTCCCCGGCTGGCCGAAGTGATGCGCGACCGGCTGGTCATCGACCTGCGCAACATCTACCGTCCCGAGGAAGTTACCGCCGCCGGTTTCACCTATCATTCTGTCGGCCGCGCCATCGCCTTGCCGACGATGCCGAGCGACTCCGCCATTTGTCATGCCGACACATACCGCTGAATCCGTATCCGCTGCCCTGGCCTTGGCGCTACACTGCAATATGACCAATCGGCGGATGATCTTGAGCGGCCTGGCCGCGGTGCTGGTTCTGGTGTCGTCCGTCACAGCAGCGGCGGCGGCACCGGAAATCGAATATGCCTACCCGGACCAGTCGGTGTGGACGATCCGGCTGGACCAGCGCGGCGAGCCGGACAACCCATTGCTCCGTCTCGCCGCGGTGCTGTTCGCCAAAGCCGGCATCCCGTGGCATGGCCAGAGCTATCCGGCCTCGCGCATGTTCGAATCCCTGCGTGACGGCCGCTCGCAGTTCTCCATGCTGGTCCAGGCGCCCAGTCTGCGAGACTGCTGCCTGTGGAGCAAAGACCCGATCGCCAGCACCGAATTGCGGGTCTACCGCACCGCCGAGCAGCCGCCGATCGCCCGGGTGGAAGATCTGGCCGGCAAGAATGTGATCATTATCCGCGGCTACAGTTACGCCGGACTGTCGACCTTCCTGAAAGACCCCGGGAACAATGTCGGCCTGACGGTGGCGGCAACCCATAGCGGCGCCTTCGCCATGCTCGACCGGGACCGCGCCGATTACGTGCTGGACTACGCCGGCCCCGCCAGCGAAGTCCTGGCCGACCGGCCGATCCCCGGCGCGGTCTACGATACGTTGAGCCGTCTCGACGTCTATCTGGTCCTGTCAAAATCCTATCCCGACGCCCCGCGTGTCATGGCCAACCTGGAAGCCATCGCCGCGACGCTGGACGTGGACGCGATTCTACAGGGGGCGGGGCGGTAGGGCCAATGCCTTGATCTGCTTGAAATAAGTCGTACCGATGCCTATTCTTGAGCCATGATGACCCGTGGCTCAGCGCCCTATCGCCTGCTGAAGCATCTGGCGGACCAGCGTACAGCGTTGGTGACGCGCCGCGATGCGCTGGCCGTGCCCGGCATCAGCGATCCCGACCGCGCCTTGCGCCGTCTGGTCAGGGAGGGGCTGGTGGACAAGTTGGACCGCGGCCTGTGGCTGGTTCCCAGCCGGATCCGACCGATCCTGGAGGTGCCGCGGCTGTGGAGCAATCCCGGCCAGGACTCACCCGACACCATCATCGCCGTCACCGTGGCCAATCCGACCATCGGCGACATCACCCGCCTGATCCTGGCCTATGGCCGAACCCATGTGGTCGCCGTGCTCGATGCCATGTTGGCGGACGGCGAAATCCACCCCCGGATTCACGCCCTCTCGGCGCGGATGATCCGCAACAGCATGGACGGCATCCGCAATGCTGCACATCGACTCGCTGCCTGAGGCGACTGCTCGGGTTTTGCTGGCCGTGCAGGACGATCCTGATATCGGCGCCTTCATCCTGATCGGCGGCACGGCGATTGCCTTGCATCATGGGCATCGACCAAGCGAAGACCTCGATTTCTGCTTGCCTCGCATGTACCTGGACCGCGCCGCCATTCGTCGCATCATCGGCCGGCTTGACGCGGCGGGCAGCCGGTGTGCCCTGGTGACCGATGAAAATGTTCGGCTGTATTGGGAAAATGACGGCGACGATATCGACGACCATCAACAGGATTGGACCGTGGACGGCGTCAAGGTCACCTTCTTTGCCGCAGATTCGCCGCAACGCAGCGAATGGCTGGAGACCATGCCGTCGACGAGCCTCGGGCGTCTCCGCATATTGGGATCAGACGGCCTGTTTGAACTGAAATGCCGGCTTCTGACCAAGCGCACCATGTCGCGTGACCTGTTCGACATCTGGTTCTACTGCGCTTACCGCGGGAAGACGATGGCCGATCTTCACGAACTGGCACGCCGCGAAGACAAGTATTTTTCAGTCAATGCCCTGAAAAATCGGCTAAATCCAACTAAACTGAGCCGGCGCGACCCTGGGTTCGTTTCCAGCCTGCCGCATGCTCCCAAGAGTTTCCCGGAATTGACGGAATTACTGGCAATCTATATGGACGATTACGATCGCAGCTTGGCGGAAGGCATCGCGCTGGACGCCCTCCAATCCCGGCCAACGTAAGCCCCTCCTACTCCGCCGCTCTTTGCCCCGACAGATCAATCTCCGGCGCCATCGGCCCTTCGGTCTTCGGGCCGCGCAGCGCCACCAGCGCCGCCTTGATCGGATGGGCGACCGTGTCCACTACCGCGGTCGGTTCATAGCCGCAATGCATCATGCAATTGGCGCATTTCTCGTAGGCGCCGGTGCCGTACTTGTCCCATTCGGTGGTGGCCATCAGTTCCTTGAACGACGACACGAAGCCCTCGCCGAGCAGATAGCACGGCCGCTGCCAGCCGAACACGTTGCGGGTCGGGGTGCCCCAGGGGGTGCAACGATAGGACTGGTTGCCGGCGAGGAAGTCGGTGAACAGGCTGGACTGCGAGAATTTCCAGTTGCGGCCTTTGCCGAGGCGGAACAGGTCGCGGAACAATTCCTTGGTCTTGGTGCGGGACAAGAAATGACTCTGGTCGGGGGCGTTCTCATAGGCGAAGCCGGGCGAGATGGTGATGCCCTCGACGCCCAGGTCGTTCATGGCGAAATCGAAGAACCGGGCCTGGCGGTCGACGTCGACATTGTCGAACAGGGTGCAATTGATGTTGACGCGGAAGCCGCGCCGGGCGGCCTCGCGGATCGCCTTGGTGGCGCGGTCGAAGGTGCCGGGCTGGCACACCGATTTGTCGTGCTGCTCGCGGTCGCCGTCGAGGTGAACCGAAAAGGTCAGGTAGGGCGTCGGCTCGAACAGCTCCAGGCGCTTTTCCAGCAGCAGGGCGTTGGTGCAAAGATAGACGAAACGCTTCTGGGCGATCAGCCCCTTGACGATGGCCTCGATCTCCTTGTGCAGCAGCGGCTCGCCGCCGGGGATGGAGACCACCGGGGCACCGCATTCGGCGGCGGCGTCCAGGCATTCCTGCACCGACAGGCGCTTGTCGAGGATCGCCTCGGGATAGGCGATCTTGCCGCAGCCGGAGCAGGCCAGATTGCAACGGAACAACGGCTCCAGCATCAGCACAAGGGGATAGCGTGCATTGCCGGATAGCTTCTGCTTCAGGATATAGGCGCCGATGCGAAGCTGCTGGATCACTGGAACGGCCACGGCCCAACCCTTTCTGCTGAATACCGCCTAAAATGGCGAACGCCCCGCCGGCTGATATTGCCTGCCCGGCGCGGTGCGGATACGTTTAGCCGAAATCGTTCGCCGCCGCCAAGCATCCAGCGTTCGCAGGCGCGGTACTTTTTCGGATGGAGTTGCGTCCGCGCATGCGTACCTCGTTGTTCGCCATCGGTTTGGGTGGCATGGCCCTGGCGCTGTACCTGTTCACCGCCAACGGTCTGGGCGATATCGCCGGGGCGGTGGCCGCCATCGGCTGGGGCCTGGCACTGATCTGCCTGGTGCGGTTCGCCCCCATCCTGTGCGATGCCATCGGCTGGCAGGTGCTGTTCCCGCCGGCCTGGCGACCGGGCTTGCGTTCGGTGCTGTGGATTCGCTGGGTGTCGGAAAGCGTCAACGCCCTGTTGCCGGTTGCCCAGATCGGTGGCGAGGTGGTCCGTGCCCGCCTGATCAGCCGCCGCCGATTCTGTCCCGAACCGGCTGTCAGCGGCGCCCAGGCCGGCGCCACGGTGGTCGCCGACCTGACCACCGGCATGGTCGGCACCCTGATGTTCAGCCTGACCGGCGTCATGCTGCTGCTGCAACGGACCATTTCCGATCAGGTGACCACCGGCCTGTACTGGGCGATGGGTGGCATGGCCGGCATGCTGCTGATCTTCGTCGCCGCACAGCGGTCGGGCCTGCTGACCGGCGTGATGCGTGCCCTGATGGCCAAGCTGGGCGGCTCGCTGGCCAAGGCGGTGGCCGGCGGCACCGCGGCGTTCGACTCCGCCCTGGCCGAGGTCTATCGCCGCAAGGGCGCGCTGGCGGTGTCGGTGGTGTGGCGGCTGGCCTCGTGGCTGGCGGGCACTGCCGAAGTGTGGCTGGCTCTGCATTTCCAGGGCGTGGAGATTTCCTTCGCCGACGCCCTGCTGATCGAATCCATCAGCATCACCGTCCGCAGCGCCGCTTTCGCCGTGCCCGGCGGCCTCGGCGTCCAGGAGGGCAGCCTGCTGGTGCTCGGCCAACTGGTCGGCCTGTCGCCGCAGACCGCCCTGGCCCTGGCGCTGATCAAGCGGGTACGGGAGCTGGCGGTCGGCCTGCCGGCCCTGGCCCTGTGGTGGGCCGCCGAAGGCCGCGCCGCGGTGCGGCAGGAGGCGTAGTACCCAGGCCATTGCCCATAGGCCAATGGTATTGAAGTCCGGACACCCCCTGCCATAGGATAGCCTGCCTTTCAGGGGAAAGAATGCGCCTGCTTGCTTTGCTTTTTGGTGTGCTGATGTCCGGTCCGGCAGCGGCTGAGCCGGGTGGTCTGGCTCATGACGCTTATGTCTGGCAGCGGCAGGGGACACCTGAGGTGGCGGCGGCAATGGCGCAAACGGCCGACCTCATGCATGCTTGGCGTGTTCTTGGTGGCCAATCCGACCGTGGCGCCGCCTTGAAGGCCTTTCCCGCCGATATCGCGGCCCTCGATCCGTCGGGGCGGCCAGTGGTTATGGTCGTGCGCATTGATGGGCCGCAAGCGGTGTGGCATCCGCAGGATCTGCCGGTTCAGATTGCCGCCCTGGCCCAGGATTGGCGCGCTCGGGGCGTTGCCCTGGCCGGTGTCGAGCTGGACCACGACAGCGCCACCGTGCGCCTGCCGGAGTATGCACGACTCATTACGGCGGTTCGGGACCGGCTGGACCCCGGCTTGCGGCTGTCCGTCACCACCCTGCCGACCTGGCTCTCCTCACCCGACTTCGATCTGGTTCTGGCAGCGGTGGACGAGGTGGTGTTGCAGGTCCATGGCGTTGATCCGGCACCGCAGCCGTTGTTTGAGGTCCAGCGGGCGCTCGGCTGGGTGAAACAGCTTTCCCGCCGAACCGCCAAGCCGTTCCGTGTCGCCCTGCCGGCCTACGGGGTCGGGGTCGTCCAGGTGAACGGGCGCGTCGTGGCGGTGGAAGCCGAAGCGGCACTGCTGGCCGGTGGTGACGCCCGGTCCGAACTGGTGGCCGAGCCGGCCGACGTCGCCGCATTCCTGTCCGAGATGGCGCGTGAGCGCCCGGGCAACCTTGTCGGCGTGGTGTGGTTCCGCCTTCCCACGGCCCGCGACCGCCGCGCCTGGAGCCTGGCCACGCTGCGCGCGGTGATCGCCGGGCAGCCGCTGCGTCCCGACCTGCGCCTCGACCTTGTCGCCAACGACACGCCTGGACTGCTGCGCGTTGTGCTGGTCAACCGCGGTACCGTTGACGCGCGTCTGCCGCGCGCCCTGCATCTGCCGCCGCACTGCACGCCGGCGGATGGCGTCAACGGTTATTCCCTGGACCGAGGGTCGGATGGCGCCAGTCTTCGGCGCAATCGCGACGGCATGCTGCGCGGGCAGGCGCGGCTGGACGTGGGTTGGATGCGCTGTGCCGCCAGCGCGGAGGATATTGATGTCATACCCTGATAAGAAACTGCCCTCGCCGGGCGCGCTCCGCGCTTGGCCGCTTGATACCGGCGCACTGGTTCGAGCCTGTGTCAGAAATTACGTTCGCCGGTATCAGGCCGTCGCCCTGGCTCTGCTTGCCGCCACCACCGCCCTGGCCTGCGGCGTTGATGCTCCGTTCCAGTTGCTGGCAAACCGCCAGTGGTCCTTGAATGCCCCGGTGGCCAACAGCTTCGAATACGAACTCTCGCTGATTGCAGGCCCCCCGGCTGACCACCTCGAGGCGCAGGAACAACAGGGCGAAAGCGGGCCGCAGGATATCGAAGGCCCGGACGTCGCAGAGGCCCGCGCTGCCGAAAGCGGCCCGCGCGCCTTCGAGATCGGGCAGGCTTTGCCCGCGGACGTACGCCTGTACACGGCCGGTGCCGTCGCCTACCGGCAAGGGGAATTCGAACAGGCGCAGGAGTATTTCCGGCAGGTGCTTGCCGTGCCGGACGATACGGGCCGGGCGCGCGCCACCTGGGCGGCGTACATGATCGGCCGCATCGCTGCGGAAACCGACCGCGCTGCCGCCGCGCAGCAGTTCCGCCTGACTCGGTCCCTGGCTCAGGGCGGAGCACCCGACCCGCTCGGGCTGGCGGTGGCCAGCTTTGGCGAGGAAGCGCGGCTGTCTTTCTCTGCCGCCACCGAGCTTGCCGGCACCGGAGCGCTGCCGCCGGAGCTGGCCGCGTCTTATGTCGGCGAACTGGCAACGGCGGCGCATCTGTATCTCCAGCAGTTTGCCCGCAAGTCGGTGTCCGGCCGGTCGTCCCTGCGCATGCTCGCTCAGCACGTTCTGGCCGAAGAAAGCCGGCTGGCCGCCGCAGCCCAGGACGGGACGGTGCGGCGGGTGGTCGTCGCCTATCTGCTGGCTAAACAGAGCCTGTCGCTGTGGGAAGACGTGGCCGATTATGCCATGCGCGAGGATCATGCCTGGGCCGCCAGGGTTCTCGCCGATGCCGCCACTCCGCTGGAAGATGCCGACCGCCTCGCCGCTCTGGCCTATCAGGAGGGGCTCTATGATCTGGCGCGCCGGCTGGCGGCCAGAGCCGAGGGCCCGCTGGCGGCGTGGATCCGGGCGAAGCTCGCCCTTCAGCAGGGCGATACCGCCGCTGCTGCCGCCGCCTACGCCGAAGCCTTGCGCGCCCTGCCGGGCGGAGCGCGGCCGGGGACGGCGGAGAACCAGGGGCGCCTGCGCGGCGAGGCCGCCGTGCTGGCCCTGGCCGGCGGCGAGTTTCTCCAGGCCGCGGAGCTGTTGTTCGACACCGGCTACCCCTATTGGAGCGATCTCAGCCATGTCGCGGAACGCGTGCTGACCATCGACGAGTTGAAAGCGCTCGTCGATCGCAAGGCACCGCCATCGGCACGGAAGGATCGGCCGCAGCCCTATGACTGGACGGACGACCAGGAACCGCCGCTCGTCCATGTGCAGATGGATTTCTATACGCTGGCGGAGGCTCCGACGATGGCGGAACTCCTGCGCGGCCTGCTTGCCCGGCGCATGATGCGGGCCGGGCGCCATGCCGAGGCGCTGGCCTATTTCAGCGCCGACGCCCTGCGCGCCCAAGCGGCTGCCTATACCGAGGCGTTTGCCCGGGCGGCGCAGCCGGGAAGCGGCACGAGCCAGGCGGAAGCCTGGTTCTCTGCCGGGAAACTGCTCCGCAGGACCGGGATGGAGATCATGGGGACGGAAGGCGCTCCCGATTTTGCCTATTGGCGTGGCCAGTATGCCTTCGGCGTCGGCCAGCCTGCCGAAACACTGCAAGGCCCCCTGATCAACCAGTCCGAACAGACCCGTTACGCAGACAGCGCCATCACTCCAGACCTGCGCTTTCATTATCGCTACGTCGCGGTGGCGCATGCGATGCGCGCCGCCGATCTGTTGCCGTCAAGGTCGCAGGCCTTCGCCGCCATCCTCTGCCATGCGGCATCCTGGGCTGCCCGCGATCCCGAGCAGGTCAAGGCCATCTATGCACGATATGTCAAGGATGGTGCGCTGGTGCCGTTCGCCCGCCATTTCGGCGAGAATTGCCCCGATCCCGACTTCGCGGCGGCCCCTGGGACGCAACGCCGCTTCCTGATGCGTCAGGTCCGGCGTTGGCTGACGGGACACATAGGACCGGTCGCCGGCGGGGCGATGGCTCTTGCCTGTGTCAGTCTGTGGTGGTGGCGCCGTCAAAGGCGTGATTCCCTGCGCGCGCAGGGAGAAGGCCGCTGCAATCAATGACACTCCTGAACGATGATTAGGCTTTCACCTCTATGCCATTGTTGATAGCCTGTTATACCGATGAGCATGTATTTGGCAGATGCTCGAACCGGTGCGCCGGTTCTTAAGCGGCCATTGAGGCCAGGCGCGGAGCGCGCCGGGTGAGGGGCTCGTTGGTATTGGGGAGTGGGAGGCGAGCCATGGTAGCAAGACGGCTGGTGAAAGCCGTGGCCGTGGTGTTGGCGATGTCGTTCGCCGATACGGGGGCTGCTGCGGAGCGAATCTCCTGGGCGGTGCAGGACTTTCCCCCGTTCCAGATCCTCGACGGACCGGCCAAGGGAACGGGCAGCTTTGATGGTCTGCTGGATCTGCTGATCGCGCGTCTGCCGCACTATGAGCACGACGTTGTGCCGATGACCTTCGCCCGTCGCGAGGCCGAGATCAGGCAGGGAACCGACCTGTGCACGCCGGGAATCTTCCGCACCCCGGCCCGCGAGCCCTTCATGGAATTCTCGGCCCCGGCGTTGCTGCATCTGGACAACCGCGTGGTGTTCCGCTCCGACCGCTCGCCGCGCTTTGCCGATGGCGGTGCGGTGGATCTGGAGAAGGTGTTGCAGAGCAAGGATCTGGTCGGCGGCGTCGCCACAGGCCGCTCCTACGCCCCCAACATTGATGCACTGATCATCCGCTATTCCGGATACTCCAATCTGATCTCTCGACCGTGGAAATCGGAACAGTTCTTCCAGATGCTGCTGGCGGGCGAAGTCGACTACATCATCCTGTTCCCCCATGAGGCCAACTTCCTGGCGCAGCGGTTCAGCGCCCAGCAGCAGGTCGGCATCCGTCCGATCGCCGGCGCGCCACCGAGCATCGCCACCACCGTCGCCTGTACGCGCACGCCACTGGGGGCGCGGATCATTGCCGACATCAACGCGGTGATTGGCGGAGCGCTGGGTCAGCCGGAGTACCGGCGCCTGTCCGAGCGCTGGTACCAGGACTCGGACAAGGATCTGATCCGTCGTTATTACGATCAGATGATGGGGGTCAGGTAACGGCATGACCCAGTTCAGCCGCTTGGCCGGCCGCATCTTCAAGGCTGTCTTCGGTATTTACCTCGCCCTGGCAGTGACCGTGACGGTTGTCCAACTTTGCCTGGAATATGTTTCGATCCGCAATACCATCGCCGCCGACCTCGACGCCCTGGGGCAGTCCTTCGGCCCCGGTGTGGCCGAGGCCCTATGGTCCTATGACACGCCGCTGGTGGCCTCAATGGTCCGCGGCATCGCCCAGACCGCCATTATCACCGGGGTCCGGGTGGAGAACGGTGACGGCGTGGTGATGGCGGAGCAGGGCAGCGTGCCGCCGGCGGACGAGCAACGCGGCCTGCTGGCGCGCGACCTGCGCAAGGAGGTGCCGCTGTCCTACCGCTCGCCCAAGGGCGAACAGCGGGTGTTCGGGCGTCTGGTGCTGTGTTCCGATCACAGCGTTGCGCTGGGGCGGGTGAGGTACAGTCTGGTGATGATCCTGATCAACTCGGTGATCAAGACCGCCGGCCTGTGGCTGATTCTCTACCTGACCATCACCCGCCTGCTGTCGCGACCGCTGGTCCAGTTGACCGAGGCGGTGCAGCGGATGGACTTCCAGACGGATGGCGGCTTTGCCACCGAGATCGACTCCGGTCGGCGCGACGAGTTGGGGAGTCTGGTCAAGACCTTCATGGAGTTGGATCGGCGGCTGGCGTCCAGCCGCAGTGAACTGGACGCCGTCAACCAGTCGCTGGCGCGCGCGGTGGATGCCAAGACCGGCGAATTGCAGGCCAACGCGTTGGCGTTGCAGGCCAGCCTGGATGCCTTCAACGATCTGGTCGCCCGTATCCCGGTTGGGGTGTACACCTATCGCATGACCGGCAACGACGGCATGCGCTTCGACTATGTCAGCCCGCGCTGGTGCGAACTGATGGGGGTGACCGCCAAGGAGGTGGTCGCAAACCCGGCTGTCGCCATGTCCCGCATTCACCCCGACGACCTGCCGGGCTTCCTTGCCCGCAACCAGGAGGCCCGCGCCACCTGTCAGCCCTTCCTGTGGGAGGGCCGGATCCGTCCCAGTCCGTCGGAGGTGTTGTGGGTTCATATCGAGGCGCGCGCCATGGATGCCGGTGACGGCGACATCGTCTGGCAAGGCATCCAGTATGACATCACCGCCGCCCGTACCAGCCAGGGAGCGTTGCGGGCCAGCGAGGAAAAGCTGCGCAGTCTGTACGAGATGTCGCCGCTCGGCATCGCCCTGACCGACTGGAACGGGCACTATATTGAGTTTAACGAGGCTTTCCGCCGCATCACCGGGTACTCGGCGGACGAACTGCGATCCATCGACTGCTGGACCCTGACACCGGAGGCATACGCTTCCGAGGAGCAGCGCCAGTTGGAGACTCTGGAGACGACCGGCCGCTATGGTCCTTACGAGAAAGAATATCGGCGCAAGGACGGTACGCTGGTTCCGCTCCAATTCAGCGGCGTGCGTATCCAGGGGCCGGATGGGCAGCCGATGATCTGGTCGATCGTCGAGGATATTACCGCCCGTCGGCGCGCCGAGGACGAATTGCATCGCTCCTACGCGGAGCTGGAGCAGTTCGCCTATGCGGCGTCGCATGACCTGCGCGAACCCTTGCGCATGATCAGCAGCTATATGTCGCTGCTGGAGCGGCGGATGAAGGACCGGTTGAACCAGGACGAACAGGATTTCCTGCATTTTGCCAAGGATGGCGCTCGTCGGCTCGATGCCCTGATTCTCGGCTTGCTCGATTATTCCCGGGTCGGGCGCAACCGGTCGCCGGAATCGGTGCCGCTGGCCGAAGCGGTGCATGATGCCTGCGAGAACCTCGCCGCAGCCATTGACGAGGCCGAGGCGCGGATCACCATTGAACCCGACTTGCCGGCGGTGGTCGGCGATCGCATGGAACTGATGCGGCTGTTCCAGAACGTGATCGGCAACGCCATCAAGTACCGCGCCCCCGGGCAGCGGCCCGAGGTAACCATCGGCTGGCGCGAGGACCGTACCAACTGGCAGGTGTTTGTCCGCGACAACGGCATCGGCATTGATCCCGCCGACCACGAACGGATGTTCGGCATCTTCCAGCGTCTGGTCAGCCGCGAGCAGTATGACGGGACCGGCATCGGTCTGGCGGTGTGCCGCAAGATCCTGCAACATCATGGCGGCAGCATCGCGGTCAAATCGGCGCTGGGCGAGGGCGCCTGTTTCACCGTGACCCTGCCCAAGCTGTGCGAGGCCGGTACGGAGATCTGAAGCAAGCATCGTCTCAGCCGCGATAGCGCATCGCATCGACCAGCACGGCGAAGGCTGGCGTGGGTTGGCGGCGGGTTGGGTAATAGAGGTGGTAGCCCGAAAAGGGCTGACACCAGTCGGCCAGCACCCGGATCAGTCGACCGGTGGCGAGATGCTCCTGCACGAAATCCTCGAGCATGTACGCCAGGCCGAAACCGGCCAGTGCCGCGTTGAGGATCGGGGTGATGGTGTTGAACGCCAGCCGTCCTTCCACTCGCACCTTCAACTCGCGCCCGTCCTTATCGAACTCCCAGGCGTAGAGCCCGCCATGGGTGGGCAGGCGCATGTTGATACAGGAATGTGCTGTAAGGTCTTGCGGCGTGTTCGGCCGCAGCCGCGTCGCGAAGTATGAGGGTGACCCAACGACAGCCGCGCGCATGTCCGGTCCGATGCGCACCGCGACCATGTCCTTGTGCAGATGCTCACCGAGGCGGACACCGGCATCGTATTGCTCGGCGACGATGTCGGTCAGGCCGTAGTCGATGACAAGCTCCACATTGATGTCCGGGTATTCCGGTAGCAGCGTCACCAAAGCGGGCCAGAGGATGGTGTTGGCCGCGTGCTCCCCGGTCGTGATCCTGATGTTCCCGGCGGGCTTGTCCCGAAATTCGCTCAGGGCGGCCAACTCGGCGTCGATTTCGTCAAACCGTGGGCCGACGGTGCGGAACAGGCGTTCACCCGCTTCCGTCGGTGCGACGCTCCGTGTGGTGCGGGTCAACAGCCGAAGGCCGAGCCGTGCCTCAAGACCGCGAATGGTATGGCTGAGCGCCGACTGTGATACGCCGAGCTTCGCGGCGGCCTTGGTGAAACTGCGCTCTCTCGCCACCGCCAGGAAGGCGAGGAGGTCGTTGACGTTGGTCCGAGACATTGATGAATTCCGCTCATATGTCCATGCCAATTTTACCGCCTAATCGTCCGCCGTCGCACCGATTAAAGTCTTCTCGGGTGTAACACCTCAGATACGGTGAGAGCCGGCCGACGGCCCGTGAAAGGACATGCGATGCAGAAGCGAAAACTTGGGAATAGCGGCTTGGAGGTTTCGGCTCTCGGGCTCGGCTGCATGGGCATGAGCTTTGGCTACGGACCGCCCGGAGACAAGCAGGAGATGATCGCGCTGCTCCGGTCGGCCGTCGACCGCGGCATTACCTTTTTCGATACGGCCGAAGTCTATGGCCCGTTTACCAATGAAGAGTTGATCGGCGAAGCCATTTCGCCCGTGCGCGATCAGGTGGTGATCGCCACCAAGTTTGGATTCAAACTCGATCCGACCGGGGGCGCCAGATGGGTCGGGCTGGATAGCCGGCCGGAGCACATCAAGCAGGTCGCCGAGGCATCGCTCAAGCGCCTCAGGGTCGACGCCATCGACCTGTTCTACCAGCACCGTGTCGACCCGGACGTGCCCATCGAAGAGGTAGCGGGCGCGGTGAAGGATCTGATCCAGGCCGGCAAGGTCAAGCATTTCGGCCTTTCCGAAGCAGGCGTCGGGACGATCCGTCGTGCGCACGCGGTGCAGCCTGTCGCGGCGCTGCAAAGCGAATATTCGCTGTGGTGGCGGCGACCTGAAGTCGAGGTGATGCCGGTCCTGGAGGATCTCGGCATCGGTTTTGTTCCTTACAGTCCGTTGGGCAAGGGTTTTCTCACCGGGAAAATCGACGAGAGCACCACCTTCGACAGCTCCGACTTCCGCAACATCGTCCCTCGCTTCACGCCGGAGGCGCGAAAGGCGAACCAGGCACTGGTTGATCTGCTCGGCAGCATCGGGGCGCGGAAGAAATCGACGCCGGCCCAGATCGCCCTCGCTTGGCTGCTCGCCCAAAAGCCGTGGATCGTGCCCATCCCCGGCACGACGAAGCTGGCGCGCCTGGAGGAGAATATGGGTGCGGTCGCAGTCGAATTGACGGCCGGTGACCTTCGCGACATCGACGATGCCGCGTCGAAGATTGCGTTGCAAGGGGAGCGCTACCCTGAGGCTCTGGAGCAAATGACAGGTCGCTAGGTCGGACTGCGCCCAAAGGCATAAGGACGCGAGAGCGCTTCCGTTGCAGACGGAAGCGCTCTCGTCGAGTAACCAACCCATCAGGCGCGGTTGCGCCGATTTCAGAGGGAAATTGACATGCTCAATAAAGCTTATGGTGCATATTCCGCCGATAAGCCGCTGGAGCCGATGGATATTGAGCGACGCCAGCCCGGCCCTCACGACGTCCAGATCGACATCGCCTATTGCGGCGTCTGCCATTCGGACCTTCATCAGGTGCGCTCGGAATGGCATGGCACGCAGTACCCTTGCGTGCCCGGTCACGAGATCGTCGGCCACGTCACCGCAGTCGGCGGCGCGGTCACCAGGTTCAAGGTCGGTGACACCGTCGGTGTCGGCTGTCTGGTCGACAGTTGCCAGCACTGCGCCTCGTGCGCCGAAGGACTGGAGCAGTTCTGTGAGAACGGCTGGACCGGAACCTACAATTCGCCGACCAAGGACAAGCCGGGCCACACCCTGGGCGGCTATTCCCAGCGCATCGTCGTCAGCGACAAGTTCGTGCTCACCATCCGCCATCCCGCGGAGCAGCTTGCCGCGGTGGCGCCGCTGCTCTGCGCGGGCATCACCACCTATTCGCCGCTACGCCACTGGGGGGCCGGGCCGGGCAAGAAAGTGGGCATCGTCGGCATCGGCGGACTCGGCCATATGGGCATCAAGCTCTCGCATGCGATGGGCGCGCACACGGTCGCCTTCACCACCTCCGACAGCAAGCGCCAGGACGCGCTGACGCTCGGAGCGGACGAGGTGATCATTTCCAGGAACCCCGACGAGATGAAGGCCCACGCCCGCAGTTTCGACTTCATCCTCGACACGGTCGGGTCGAGCCACATCCTGGACGCCTATACCGCGCTCCTGAAGCGGGACGGCACGCTGTGTCTGGTCGGCGCGCCCGAACATCCCCATCCCGCGCCCGACGTCTTCACGCTGATCATGGGCCGGAAAGCCATCGCCGGCTCGCTGATCGGCGGCATCGCCGAGACCCAGGAGATGCTGGATTTCTGCGCGGAAAGGGGCATCGTCGCGGATATCGAGATGATCCCGGCACAGAAAATAGATGAAGCCTATGACCGCATGGTCAGGAGCGACGTCAAATACCGCTTCGTGATCGACATCGCCTCGCTGGCGGTGTGAGATCCAGGGCGCCGATGGGAGCGAAACAAGGTTGGGGACACAGAGAACGCAGAGGGCCACAGAGGACACAGAGGGGTCAGACCCCGGTTTTCCTGCCCGCACCTTCCCGCCACACAATCAAAAAAACCCTCCCCCTTGATGGGCTAGCGTGAACACATATTTTTCATGTGGTTATAATCGCGAGGCATCAGCCTCGCGATTGGAGAAGTTGGTTGCGCGACAGGAATCCTATGTGATTCTATCTCTGCCGGTCTCGTTTTGGAGGGCGGCAGGATGAGCGGA
>OBEQ012071954.1_pt1 | contig 17222 bp, 24 predicted proteins | sample 1670901 | NCBI WGS metagenome assembly OBEQ01 (sample SAMEA104232315, study PRJEB22302) | groundwater metagenome | biome: forest; feature: aquifer; material: groundwater | place: USA | collected 2011-08-07 | depth 5.4 m
GACCTGAGTTGATAGAAAAGCCAGAATCAGCAATAATGCGCGCCTTCGCGATTTTAACGCTTTTGGCATCACAAGGCGTTTGTCCCACAAGCCGGGATGGCGGAATTGGTAGACGCGCTGGACTCAAAATCCAGTGGTAGAAATATCGTGAGGGTTCGATTCCCTCTCCCGGCACCAGTAAAATCAAGGCTCTCCGAGAAATTGATTACAACACGGTATAACGAATTATACTGTTCTGGTCAAAAAAATTGACCAGAATTGACCAGAAGCCTACCACTGGACTTGTGCTGGTAATTAATGACAACTAATTATAATGAGCGCGTTGCATAGCCGTGTCTCGGCTGTTATTCTTGCCGCATGTCGATTGTGCGCACAAAAACAAGCAAGCTGCTTCGCACCGAATGCGTGAAAGCATTGATGGTGGTGCTGGCGTTTCTTTTTGTTTGGATTTTGTTGATGTTTGTTGCCCACGTATTTCGTGTGCATTTTCCAGCAGATCTCTTTTTTGCTGGGCTGATATATGTAGTTAGTGTGGTGCTCATTTCCTTTTTATTCGTTCTGAAATTAGTTGAACAAATAGAGTGCATCGCCATCTGGTCTTCACTGATTTCTCTTTTGGTGGGTCAGCGTAAAACTTTTTCAGACGCTGAGCGCCAAGTCTCTACGCCCCCTCCTCGCTTTTCCTCCCTCTGATTTTTTGGCGCGCGCCCACTGGTGCGCATCGTGAATCTGTGCTGCCTGAGCGCAGCGGGGAAAAGCATGAAAAAAATTCAATGGACGACCCTCGACGTTGTTTTACACGCCACTCGTGGCGTCATCAAAGTTCCGCTCAAGCGGGCAGCGTTGCTGCTTGGCTGGGAAGCTGGAACCATGAGAAATAAAAAATCCGAAGGCACTCTGCCCCTCAAAATCTTTAAAGAGGACGGCAGAATTTATGTTTTGGCCCATGTAATTGCGGAGTACCTTGATAAGCCACCTCCTGAGCCCACGATCCCAAAAAGAGGGCGCCCCACCAAGGCGGAGGTTGCGGCGCGGGGTGCGCCATGAGCGTTGACACCCGCCCTGTTCCAATCAATCTGCTGCGCTGGCCGCGCACGCGCGACCTCATCAGCCAGCAGAAGGGAATTTTGTTGTACCTCTGGGCCCATCCCCAGCAGACCGCTGCTGGCTGTTACCTACTCCCCATTGATGCAACTGCTGCAGATTTGAGCATGACCTCAGGCTCCCTGAGTGATGCCCTGGGAGAGTTCCACAGGCGTGGCTTGATTGAGCTTGACCTTGTCACTGGGGAAATTTGGCTACCTGATTGGTTTCGTTTCTACACTCCCCGTACACCTGCTGCGCGCGGCGCGGCTGAATCGGCCATCAACAAAATCTTATCCTTAGATCTTCTCCAAAAAACAAAAAACTCTTATGAATCAAAGGTGCCAGCCTGGAAGGGGAAGGGGAAGGCAAAGGATAAGGATAAGGAAGAAGAAGCCGGTGGCCGCAGGCCGCCTCCTCAGACCCAGCCTGCGGAGGTTGCTGCTCCTGTCAGAAAAAATTTTCCGGTGAGGTCAGATTCAGGAATCCAGTGCTGGTCGACAGAGGACGAGCTCGAGGCCAAAAAAATTGAAATGAGGGTAGGTGTGCCAGAGGCGGCAAGGGCGGCTTCCCTCCTAGAGTCACAGAACAGAGAGGCTCTGCCATCCCGTGTCGCTAGGCAGTTGGAGACGCCAGCCGCAGCCAACAACTGGTGGGCCTCTGAACGCGCGACCCTAGAAAAAGGGAGAGAACTGAATTTGCCTCCCAGAGTAGGGGAAAGCATAGAAGAATTTAGGAGAAGGATCAGGTCTGCCCTGGCAGCACAAACTGAAGCTGCATAACCAATATTCTCGGAGACATCATGGAAAAATTTTCGATTGAAACACGCGTTGAATTTCTGAAGAGCTTGAAGACTAAAACTGACCAGCAAATCCTGCTTATCCAGATCTCAGAAAAAATTTGCACCGGAGCAGAATTAAACGCATCGGAGAAAAAGACATTTCAAATTTTGTGCGCAGCCGAGAAAACTGCTTGGCGTGCGCGCCAAGCAGAGCGCGCAGCGCGCGACATTTTCAGAGAGGCCACAGATCAGAAGAGAAAGGCTGAGACTCACGCAAAAATTTGCTGTGGGTTGGCCGCGTTGCAGATGGCCAAAGAGAATGAATCGATGCGCCGAGCGCTGCGTGTCAAGGTCCAAGAAGTTAAAGGTGTTGATATTGCTGTGGTGGATGGTCTACTTGGAGTTGAGCATGTGCCACAGCAGTGATGCCTCTCGATTTTTTGTGACATTCCTGGCTCTTGTGGGGTGCCAACGTGCACGCCTGGACAGGCAGCACGCGCACTTTACCCTTTCTCTTCGAGAAAGCCGTGCGCCCTGCGGGGCTTAAGCCAGATGGCCTCCTATCACTTGTCAGTGAAAGTAGGCGCGCGCGGCAAAGCCGCGCCGCATGCTGAATATATTTCCCGGTCCGGGAAATATTCTGCGCATTCAAAGAAAAAGTATGAAGACATCGATTGCACAGAGTTTGGCAACTTGCCAAGTTGGGCAAATTGCCCCACAGCCTTTTGGAGTGCTGCGGATGAACTAGAACGTGAGAATGGCTACACGTACCGTGAGTTCGAATTCGCGCTTCCACGCGAACTGTCAGTGGAACAACGGCGACAGCTTGTGCGGGATTTTGTCCAGCAGGAAATCGGCGACAAGCATGCTTATCAGTGGGCCATCCATACTCCACCATCATCTCTGGAAGGTGGGGAACAGCCGCATTGTCACTTGATGTTTTCTGAGCGGACTCACGATGGCATTGAACGCGATCCAAGCCAGTATTTCCGCCGCGCAAACAAGAAAAATCCGCAGAAAGGCGGCTGTGCAAAGTCCACGCAATTCACCGGCGGCAAGACAAAGAAAGATGCCGCTCAGGCGATCGACTCACTAAGAAAACGCTGGGCTGAATTGCAGAACACCCATCTAGAACTCCTGGGACATGTTGGGCGTGTTGATCATCGTTCCTTCAAGGCGCGTGGAATAGACATGTCGGCGGAAAAACGAGTTGGCCCACAGAAGCGGCTTTCAAACACGGAGCGAAGAGGCTTGTGCGAAGCACGCCAGGCGCGGCGCGAGTATCTGCGTGCCGCGTCGGCGGCCACAAGCATGACCGACAAGATCAAGGAGCAAAAAATTAAACCTACATTAAATTACATTGAAAATAATTCGGCACAGGCTGATTTTGCCCAAAAATCTGTCGAAAATAATTATTCCCACATTAAAATAATGTATTCCGCCACCACCCCGGCTGCTTCTCAGCCGGAAGCGTTGCGCCAGCAACTGCTTGACATGCAGGGGCGAGCCCAGGAACTCATCGACAAGCCTGAACCTAAAGCTGCAAACACTCTGGCCCAAGATCTCCAAAAAATCGCATGGCAGATTGAGTCCGAAGAAAAGCAGTCAGAGGCTGAATCTGCCCCTTGCAATTTTGACCTGATCAAAGGGCTTGCCGAGGGCGTCAGGCTGATGGTCAACTCAGTTCTGCGCCTCTTCTCTGCCAAGGAAATTGATCCTTTCTTCCCATCTGAAAATAAAAAGGGCGGCACTACTACAGAGCGAGTCTCAGTGTCGGTGCAAGGGCGCTCAGTCTTCCAAGTCGAGGAAGATATTGAGGCAAGCAAGAAAACCTTCACTGAATTGAGATCGCGGCTCAACAGGGCCGGAAGCCGCAAACCGCGCACGCCGCGCGAGATTGCATACCACTTATTTGACGAAGCTTTGGCCGCCGACCCAACCAATAAAAAGTTGGGGGCGCAATGGGAGGCATTGAGCAATAAATTTGAAGTGGCCCTCGATCATGAAAAGCGCCTGAAGGAAAAAATCGAAGAGTCAAATCCGCTGACCCGCAAGCTTCTCAAACTGGATGAGAAGCTAGATGCGGCGGGGAAGGCCGCAACAATAATCGCGTGGCAACGGCAAGCGATCGAGGCCAAACAAACGGAAAATAAAATTTCACTCGGCCAGGAAAAAGGGCCGCAGATCATGGAAGAGGCGGAGCGCATTGCAGCACTTGAAGCTGAGCCAGAAAAACTGAAACGGGAGCTACGCGATCGGATCAACGCCGAGCTCAAAAAAATCGAAGCCTTGAGGCACGAGCGTGAGAAGGCCGAGCAGCGTCAGGCTGAACTTCTCGAGCAAGAACCCGAAGTGCGTCACGTCAATCGCAACGACCTGGGGCGGCCAACATGACCGTAGAAATTCTCACCTTGCGACAGTTACCGATCCAGTCGCCGCCGGCATTTACTGCAGCCGTCAATGCTGACCTGTTGCAAAAAATTCGGATGTCGCCTGTGCCGGTCCTGTTTCTCAACGCCCCTGACGGCGCAGACTGGGCAGGGTACTGCTGCAGCCGTGATCAGACAGAAAATGGTGAGGTGGTGCTCGACTCTAAGCTGGTTGAGACATGCCTTCGTAAACCAAATCCTCAACACGTTGTTGAAGTCTACCTGCATGAGTCCGCTCATCGGCTGATGCCTAGCCACTGGCATGACGCCGCTTTTTTCTGCATGAATTTTGTGTTGCATCTGCGTGCAGGAAAGCTGAAAAGGCCGGCATGGCATGGGATAAAACTTTACGACATCCAGGACGAGATTGACTTTGAATCTCCGGGCCAGTTTTTCCAACTGATGCGATGGGCCTGGCTGCTGGCGGTTGAGTTGGCGGAGACACAGAAAACTGCGGAGGAGTGCGCCGCCATCATCGCAGGCAAATACAAAGAATTTTGCGAGTGGTTAGACGCTGCCGATGCGCGTGAAGAAGCGGCTACGCAACGCCGCACTGCCGCTGTGCAGCACCTGAAAAACCTTGAGTCTGATCTTGCTAGCGCGCGTGCAGATCGGTTTTTGTTTTTTGTTTTCGGCGCAGTGGCCTGCCTACTCGTGGCCACATTTTTTTTATGGGGGTAAAGATGAAAAAAACTGTAGTCCCGGATGAAATCGACAGCGACAAAGACGACGGTGTTGTCGATGAAATCATCGACATCGAAAAGCTTGAGCGCATGACCGCCAAGGGCAATAAGAGGGCTGGGGTTAGGGCCACGATGCTAAAAAAAGCGAAACAGAACCTTGAAAATTTTCGGCGCCATCTGGCCGATGAACAGGCCAGGCAGGAACAAGAGCGGCCTGAAGTAAACAAGCCCTGGAAGCCCAAAGGTTGATCAGTATTTCCACTAACGAAAGGAAACAAAATGAGCCAGACTTTTCTCCTACCCATCATTCCGAAAATCCATGTTGACGAGCTCGGCTGGTTCTTGGACTACCAGGATCCACAGGTCATGGATATGGACTACCTGCTCGATCTTATTGAACAGCTTCCTCAGTGTGAGGTCCGTGGCTATTTGGTGGGGGTTCACCACACTCGGTTGCTACGTGAACAAATCCTGCCATGCCCGCACTGCACGCCCATGAAAAAAACGGTGTGCATCCGACCTGGCCCAGCCAGCACGCACTGATGACGCTTTTGCGCGCATAAACACTCATGACAACAGACTTTGAACGACCTGGCACCGCCTTTGGCGGTACGTACTGCGCGCGCCGGTGGCGCTTGCCACTGCTTGGAGCCGCTTCGCCTTTGGCGGAGCGGATTATTTTTCTCTTGGCCCTACTCCTTGCGTCGCCGGCATACGCTGATGGGATGATAACTGGCTCATGGACATGCGAATGCATGAATGGCGTAGCGGTTTGGCGATATTTGACTCTTGAACAGCAGACGCAAAAGCAGGAAGTGCTTCAGGAAAAGATCAATCAGATCATGGCTGCAAAGCCGATGAAACTGCCTGGCGGGATGGTCTACTATCCGCCAAAGAATTTGACATACCAGCAGGCGCTTATGCTGGCAATGCAGTGCCGTTGACTACCACCCTACCACCGACTTTCCCACCGCGCCGCCCGCCTCTTACCCTTGAGGGGTGGTCGGCGGCACCGTGGAAAAGCCTTGTGCCAGTGTTACCGGATCAAACGCACCGTGAAGGGGAATCGGTAGGGCTCGTTCTTGCTGGCTTTGACCGCCGCTATGATCATCAGAATCAGGTAGCCCACGCCGAAGACGAAATTAAACAAGCCCATCAGCGTCATGCCGATGAAAAATCCGATGCCGAGACTGATCCAACCGCCCACAAATGCCAGGACGCTCAGGGCGATCATGACGATGATGAAAAACACCATGCTGGAGATCTGAAAATTGAGCACTTCCTTGGAAGTGTCGCCAACCTGCTTATTCTGCTCCCGCTGGGTCAGCCACATGATGAGCGGGAAGAGAATCGGGATAAAAATGGAGACCACGACCGTGACGACGCCCAGTGAGTTGTCAGATGCCGGGGCAGAGAATTGCTGTTGCATTGGCATTGTTTGCATCGCCACTGCCTCACCCTGTTTTTGTCCGCACTGGCCACAGAAAAGCGCGCCGTCTGGATTCTGGAAACCGCATTTTGTGCAAAAAGCCATGCTTCAATTCTCCTTTTTATGAAATTCGGGTGAATCGTCTCGGGTACAGGCTCCAGCATCAGCCCTGAGCTTTGCTGTTGTAAATCCCCACGACGATACCACGCCGATCGAATTTGATGGTCAGGTTGTTGGCGGTGAACTTGTCTTTGAACATGGTGCCGATAATCGGGATGTAGGCCTTGGCACTGGTTTTGGCATGGTTGTAGGTCCAGATCTCTTCGCCGTTATCCCGAAATACGCTATCCGGCTCACCCAGCAGCGCCTGGACTTCTTTCTTGGTGGTTTTACCTTCCTGGATCTGCGAGACCTTGTTCTTGTCGGTTATTTCGGCGTTGCCGATGGCGCAGCCTGTCAGTGCTAGAGCGAGCATTGCAAAGCAAAGCGCAAATCCCTTAAAACGGTTCATGTTCATCCTCCTTTGTTGTTGGTAGTGACCGGATACTACGATAATCCTAGTATCCAGTGCAACCAAAAATAACGATTCTCGTAGTCCTGAAAGGGCTACGATGAGTACGAGAAAATCACAGTCTGCTAAGGAGGTTTTTTGCCAGCGGTTGAAAGTGGCGCGGGTGGTGGCGGGTCTGTCACAGAAGCGGCTGGGGATTCTTGCGGGGATAGACGAATTTGTTGCCAGTACGAGGATCAACCGCTATGAGCTGGGGATCCATGAGACGGACTTGGCGACGGCGCAGCGTTTGGCTGATGTGCTCAAAGTCCCGCTTGCATATTTCTATGCAGGTAGCGAGGACTTAGCGGATTTAATCCTGGCATTTCCGGCGCTGACGCAGAAGCAAAAGAAGGTGATTATGCAGATCCTAGAGGCTGACCAAAACAGCGCCTAGCCGCTTTGAAGCGTGCGTATCCAAACTACTTTTTAGATACGCAGGAGTTTCTACGCGAGATTATGGCTATTACGAATTCCCCAGCCGCTTGATAGTTTGTTCTTCGGCGCTTGCAATTCGAAATTTGAGTTCGGCACACGCGAATTCGATGCCTTTGAAAACAATATCTGCTGCCTTTTTATAAGCAAGGATAATCCAGATGGCGAAGAGCGTAATAACTATATACATTGCAAAATTCCGAAGAATTTCCGAAAGAAGCAAATCCCCTTTGCCAGGCATCACCTTTAGAGAAATATTCGTAAATTGATTAAGAAGAAAAATTATCAGCGCCCAAACGGCTCCAACAAGCCATTTAAACGCATCGACCCTTGCATAAACACGACTACTTATACGATTCAGATTCTCCTCCAATAAATTGATCTTTATCTCGCTATCGACACCCAAACCGATAAGGCGATTCACGATCTCGTGTACCCCCTTTTCTGTTACACCATAATATGCATAAGTGCTCGGGACCTCAAAGAGCACAAGAAATAATGCAGCGAAAATAAAAAACAGTGCGACGTATTCTTTGATACTCGTTGCAAGAACCTCCGGCACAGCAAGAGTTGTGAGAAAAATAAAAAAAATAGCTATAAATGCCCATTTGAAATAAGGCGTTAATAGCTCACGCGTTCCAACACACATAAAACCAACAGGAAAAATAAAATGCTGCCATAACCATCGAATCGGCCCAAGACGCATAAATCCAACAGGGAAAGAGACGCGCTTCAACAACCATTGAATAGGCTGTCTTGTAGGGGCCCTCAGCATAGAGGCTTCAGTTTCTTCGACTATTTGCTGGCTAATCTGAAATAACTCAGGCTTAGTTTTTTCCATCATTTTTCCTTGAAATTTATGAAAAAAATAGTTCGAACAAACATAAATCGCGGGTGTCGTGGATCAATTCGGCCGCTCCACAGCATGGGCATTTCATGGTCACGACTCCTTGAAAGACACGATGAGCAGATCATCGATCACCATCATCATCATGCCGCAAATATCTGAAACTCCGTTGACCGTGCAATCGGGCGTATGTGCCTGTTCTCTTTGTGCATTTCCACGATGCCATACCGGGCCATGGTTTACAGGGTGCGCGACAGATTGCTTGTCTTGCGTCCGGTCAACGTTGCCAGGCTGGTAATCGAATCGGGCTGTTTATCGCGGATGACATTCAGCAAAGCGCGGTTCTCGTCGCTCAAGACCTCCGACAATGATTTCATCGAAGTGAACCAGATCTTTGGCTCATTGCGAGAGGGCTTGTACTCACCTTTGGCAATCGCCAGCATGCGCTCGCGGATTTTTTGTTGCGGCATGATGCCGATGGTGATGACGCCCGGCTTTCTCTTGCGAGAGTTCAAGTTCACGCAGCCCTGATTTCAGCCAACAGGTCAGGGTGACGATCCAGTACCTTGAGCAGTTTCACTAGGGCCAAGGGCGGCTTGGTTTTGCCGTTCTCGTAACGTGAAAATGCGTTGACCCCGCCGCCAAAAATCTCGGCGGCTTCCTGCTGGTCCAGATGAAGTTTCTTGCGCACGCTAACAATAAATGCGGGGTCAACGATCGACGCGTTGATCTGTTTGTTGAAGGCTAGCATCAGGTCCATGGTGCGGCGGGATTCCGCTGCATCCAAGATGGATTCGTCGCAGGCCGGGCAGAAATCGCCCGTCACCTGGGGCAGGACGGTTGACTCGCCTTTGTAGGTGTAGGGCACATCGCGGGTGTCATGCACCAGCTTTGCCGCTCCGCAGCTTGGGCATTTCATGGTCATAGCTCCTTGAAAGATACGATGAGCACATCATCGATCACCATCAACTTCAAATACACTTCACCAGCTGGCGTGGTCGGCCGGTAAACATCCTGCCACTGCCGATGATCCGCATGGGTCGTCATACTTTTGTAGAAGTCGGCTGTAGTCAGCGACAGTACAACAGCAAGCATGTCGTCAAAGTCCAACCCCAGTGCAGCACCGCCAACACGGGCGGACTTTGTCGTTCGTACCTGGCCTGCATTGACCATAGTTTTCACGATGGACAGTTTGCAGTGGGGAGTACCTTTTTCCATAGTGGATATTAACCTATTAGGTTATATTTAGCAAGTTGGTTAATTGCGCTGGTTAGCCCAGTTTTCTGGCCAAGTCGCGTGCATCAAGATGGGTGTAGCGCTTGAGCATACTGAGCGTCTTGTGCCCGGTCACGCTGGCTGCTTCCATCAGGGTGAAACCGCGTTCAAAAATCCGGCTGGTGGCTTCGTGCCGCAGGTCATGGAAGCGCAGGTCTTCCAGATAGCCTGGCTCCGGTTTTTTGCCTGCTTCTTTGCATTCCTTGACGTATTTCTTGCATGCCCGGCGCACGGCGGTCTGGAAGCCATTGTGAACTTGATCGCCAACGATGGGGAACAATCGGCCGTCGATCGAGCGTGGCAAGCCTGCGATGATGGCCACCGCTTTGGTGGACAGCGGAATGATACGGGTGTCGCTATTCTTGGTGTCGCGCAGTACGGCGGTTTGCTGTTCCAGATTGACATCCTTGCGCAGCAGCTTGAGCATTTCGCCGCGCCGACAGGCAGTCTCAACCGCCAGTTCAAACAGTGGGGGCAAGAACGCGCTGGGGGAGCGTTTGATCTGTTCAAGAATCCTTTCATACTCTCCCGCTTTTAATCGTCGCTCACGACTCTTACCATTGCTTGGCAGCACGATTTTTCTGATTGGGTTGTCTATCTCCATGCCCCAGCATTTGAGGGCTGTTTGGAACAGGCCGGACAGCAGCATCAGATACTTCCTCAGATTGTTGTCGCTCCAGCTTTCGCGCCTGGCAGTTTCCATGAAGCGCAGCACAGCATCCCGATTGACGAGGTAGGCCGGTAGCTTGGCGATGGGATAACGCATCAGTCGCTTGATACGATAACTTTCTGTGGTACAGCTTTTCTTTGTCGGGGAGATGGTCTGCATGTAGCGTTCAAGCAGGACGGCCAGTGTGATCTGCTGTGATTCGGCTTTGCGCTGCCGCGCTTCGAGCACCAAGCGATGCGTGGGATCAAGGGAGGCATCCGCGCGCATCCGGTCGCGGTAGGCGCGCGCCTCTTGCAAGGTATCGAAGGTTTCGTTGATCGATGCGCCAGCGATGCTCATGCGCACTCGGTAGGAATATCCATCACAGCGCAGTGTGATGTTGCGCTCGACGCAGCGCTCGTTCGGTAAGGGTTTGCTTGCCACGGACAGGCTCCGGTTGACCAGAATTGACCAGAAATACCTTACGGTACTTCGCCTACCGTGTCCAAAGCCTTGATGTACTTTGTTCTCACTAATTCCTACCACGCAGGCTCAAAATCCAGTGGTAGAGATATCGTGGGGGTTCGATTCCCCCTCCCGGCACCATCTAGTAGTTCAAAGCAATCCAAAGAAGTCCAGAAGGCCAAGTAAATACAAGGCTTCCATCCTTTTTCCTGTCCAGAGCAGCCCAAACAAATCCATTGCAATCTACCCCCAACATGGGGTACTTTCGGGGGTATTCACCCTATGCAGGGAAGTCGATACCCCCAATGGCTCTGACCAATACAGCGATACGCAATACCAAGCCGCAATCCAAACCTGTCAAGCAGGTTGATGGCGAAGGGTTATACCTGCTGGTGACACCTGCGGGCGGTAAATTGTGGCGATTGAAATACCGTTTCGCTGGCAAAGAAAAACTGTTGGCACTGGGTGCTTACCCCGCTGTGAGCCTCAAAGACGCGAGAGACAAACGCAGCGAGGCCCGCAAGCTGCTGGCCGAAGGCATTGACCCGAGCGAACACAAGAAGGCAACCAAGACCATGCGCGCCGGATTGGCGACCAACACCTTTGAAGCCGTCGGGCGCGAGTGGTACGCCAAAACCGCCACCACGCTTGCCGAAAGCACCAAGGAAAAACTGCTGCGCAGACTTGAGGTAGATGTGTTCCCCGTGATTGGTCATCGCCCCATTGCCGAACTTACCGCGCCTGATCTGCTGGCCGTGATCCGCCGTATTGAGGGCAGGGGTGCGCTGGATATCGCGAAGCGAGTCCACAACTCTTGCGGGCGCATCTTCCGCTATGCCGTCGGGCATGGGCTGGCAAGTCGTGACCCTTCACGAGATATTGAACTGCGCGACATCCTTCCTCAGACCGACGTGAAGCACCACGCTTCAGTGACCGACCCCAAACAGGCCGGTGATCTGCTGCGCGCTATCGAAGGATTTACCGGTGCATTCACGACACGCTGCGCACTACGCCTTGCCCCGTTAGCGTTTGTCAGACCGGGCGAACTGCGCCATGCGGAGTGGACAGAGTTCGACTTTGACAAGGCTGAATGGCGCATTCCAGCGGGCAAGATGAAAATGAAAGAGCAGCATATTGTGCCGCTATCGGTTCAGGCCATCGCCATTCTGCGAGAGATTCAGTCAGTCACCGGGCGCGGGCGCTATGTATTTCCGAGTGAACGCGGCAATAGCAGACCCATGTCAGAAAACACAGTGAACGCAGCACTGCGGCGCATGGGCTACTCGAAAGATGAAATGACCGGCCACGGCTTTCGCTCAATGGCTTCGACCCTACTGCACGAGCTTGGATTGCCACATGCTGTGATCGAACGGCAGCTCGCGCATGGTGAGCGCAACAAGGTAGCAGCAGCCTACAACTTTGCGGAACACCTGCCCGAGCGCAGGAAGATGATGCAGCAATGGGCCGACTACCTGGACAAGCTCAAGGCAGGCGCAGAGGTCATACCGTTGCATGGCAACGCAGCATAGTACTCACAGAATCAACGAGAAGGACGAAGCATGAAAAAGAATCCTGCACCAGTGATTACCAAGGCTACCGACGAAGAATTGAAGGCCTTGATCGAAGCGTTGACCAAAAGCAATTTGAATGACTTGAACTCAAACGAATTTGAGACCTTGACCGAAGCTATGTCCGAAGTAGCAAACCGGCGAGAAGGTGCCTATGGCCCCCAATTCATAAACCGCACCGCAGAAGACCATGAACGCTTCCTACCACTCTCTCCAAAACTTACAGATAAGGAGGTAGAGGGGCTGACGGATGCGGAAGTGAATGCGCTAATTAAAGCCAAGGCCGAAGAAGGCCTGAAACAACGTGATGAAGTCATCCAACAATTGGAGCTCGCCATTTTTTTTGTGAAGGGAGGAAGTAGACTACCTCCGAAACTGACTGATGAATTAGCCACATTTCAAAAGCGTTTCAATGCAACATGCGATTCAGACCGGCGCTACAACGCAGTTTGGAAGGCGCACCGCGACGGGTTTCCTCTCACGAACCCAAACGCCTATCCAGATAACGAAACTGCATTCGGCGTGGTAGCGAAAGCGGAAGGCAGGAACCCCAAGACTGTCAGGGAGCAATTCGGCCAGATGAAAAAAATCATTGACCCCAAGAAGCTTCTCAAAAAAACCAAGGATGCAGCCGGACGCACCCTAAAAATCGAGAGGACGAACGAGGGCAAAAGCCTGCCAATACTGGAAATTCCACGAAAGCCTCGGAAAAGTACAGAGCCGAAATAAAAATCTCTTACCGGCTTATCTTTATTGGAAGTGCCTGCATATCATCGAACCATTGCGGAACATAATTTCCGCTGGAGATGAAATATGCAAACCAAAACTTTACTTCGCCTGCCACAAGTCATCGAGCGCGTTGGGTTGCGCCGCAGTTCTATATATGCCTGCGTCTCTGCCGGAACCTTCCCTCCTCCAATCAAAATCTCTTTGCGGGCAGTAGCGTGGGACTCAGTTCTGATTGAACGCTGGATTCATGAGCGCACCGAAACCAGTAAGGGGGTGCGACCATGATTGCCATGCCCCCACTGATGACATTCGCTGGCCTCAAACTACCCACGTTTCCGCTACCCAGCCTTCGCAAATTCAAGCGGAAAGACTGGTATGACGACAACGAATGGGAGCGCGTGCAACGGTTCTACCTGTTCAAACAATGGTGCTCAACTCGTGGCATCCATCCAATCTCCTATGACGATGATCACGAAATCAGAATTAGCGAGGAATTCTATTCATGCGATGGCGACAGCGGCAAAGTAACTGGGATTAAATTTGACCCGATCAATACGCGCTTACCAATGGAAATTCTCTGCGCAACCTTCCCCGGCACAATCGAACACGATGGGCGTATGTTCTATCGTCCGGCACGCCGTTTTGTATGGCGAGCAAATGGAAAGCATGAAGCCATGCCGTCAGGGCTGATCGACTTCGACGATTATTCCGACCACATTGACAGTTTGCGCCCGGCCTGCTTGTTTGATGGAAGCTTACAGGCCGAAGAACGTGCCGCTGCATGGGTCAAACAAAATGCAATCGAGGAAAAGACTGAGTGGTCTGATTATTGGGCGCAGAGGAAAAATCCACCAGAACCGCCTGCGCCAGCATCACCCGTAACCAGCACCTTGCCCACGCCACCAACAGCACCCGTAACAAGTACCCCAACCTTGCCGAAAGCATCAACCAATACCGCACGGAGCGCACCAGCAGGCGACTACACGCGAACCGTCAAGCTGATCCGAGGCAGTGATATCAGGCCCGAAGCAATTTCCTGGCTGTGGAATGGCTGGCTGGCGGCTGGGAAAATGCATGTTCTGGGCGGCGCACCAGGCACCGGCAAAACGACGCTCAGCATGGCGTTTGCGGCCACCGTGACGACCGGCGGGCGCTGGCCAGATGGGTGCGGTTCACCAGTGGGTAGCGTGGTGATCTGGAGCGGTGAGGATGATCCATCCGACACCCTGATTCCCCGGCTCATCTTGTCAGGCGCTGACCTGTCCCGCGTGTTTTTCATTGCCGACGTGCTGGAAGGCGGTGAGCGGCGATCTTTCGACCCGGCACGCGATATGGATGCGCTGCGGCACAAGCTGGCGGAAATCAGCGATGTGCGCTTGCTGATCGTTGACCCTATCGTTTCCGCTGTCATGGGCGATTCCCACAAAAATGCAGAAGTGCGCCGCAGCCTGCAACCTTTGGCCGACCTTGCCGCTTCGATGCGCTGCGCCTTGCTGGGCATCACGCATTTTTCCAAAGGCACCAGCGGGCGTGACCCAGTGGAGCGTTTGACAGGAAGCCTTGCATTCGGTGCGCTGGCCCGCGTGGTGCTGGTAGCGGCAAAGCAGCAAGAGAAAGCCGCCGACGGCCAGACAGCGCGGATATTCCTGCGCGCCAAGTCCAACATCGGGCCAGACGATGGCGGTTTCACATACGACTTGCAGCAAGGCGAACTGAAAACACATCCGGGTATATTCGCATCCTCCGTCCAATGGGGTGCGGCCATAGAGGGCGCAGCACGTGAATTGCTGGCGACAGCCGATGCTACCGACGACGATGGCGAAGGCGGCGCACAGGCCCAAGCACAGCGGTTTCTCTCCGATCTTCTGGCCGATGGCCCGGTTTCATCAAAGACGATTCGATCTGACGCAGAGGGCGCAGGGTATTCATGGCGAACGATTCAACGTGCACAGCAAGCACTCGGAATCGAAGCGGTGAAGGATGGCATGAAGGGAGGCTGGACGTGGAGACTGCCGCCGAAGAACGCCAACTAAGGCGAAGAACGCCACACAAATTGGGTGGCAGCCTTCAACAATCTTGGCATTCTTCGCCCCTAAACCCCAGATTCATCCGAAATAAATTTACCAACTGTTCAAGAGTAAGACATGGGCGGAATTCTCAGCGGCTGGCATGGCAAGAAAAGTTCGAGAACGATTCTGGATGAAACCCCGCGCATTCGCATTCACGATCAAAAATGGTTGCATGGCGCATATTATTTGACGCTGACTTGTAGGGGCTTCTCGAAGCAGGTCAGCCTATTACGCACACCGGGCACTTTGGGCGGAGCCGTGACGTGGTTTGCCTGTCCCGAATGCGAACGACACTGCGCTGTACTGTATTTCATTGGCGCTGCATTCTGCTGCCGTCAATGCACCAATGGCCGCTATGCCAGCCAAGTTGAATCGGCAAACAAACGGGCAGAGCGCAAGGCTAGAAAGATCCTGCGGCGCACCGGTTTAGACCCAAGCAGACCAGATGGAAAAGTGAAGTGGCGCAGATGGCCTACACATAGACGGCTATCGCAGTTGGCCGATCAAGCCGCCGAAATTTTGTGCGCTGCTGATATGAAATTGTATGCTTTAGTGCGATGAGTTATCAGAAAGGTCGCTCGATTTCACTGATCCAGCTGACGGTCAAACCCAAGACGCCGGCCTCGCCACGCCGATATTTCGCAGATCACCCACGGGACACTCCGGTAATCACTGCATCACCACCGCAACCGCCCACGCGATCAACGGCGCACCAACCCACCACGGGCCATACGCGAGTGTGAACGTTCCGGCCAACCAGAGCGGTAGCAAGAGGTCTTTGTTCAACATGTGAGTCTCCTTAATTCGATGGCACCCAGACCTTCCCCTGGGTCGTCGCAGTCTGTTCGGTAGCCACCGTCTGCGGAATTTCAAAAAATATGCAGATTGTTTCTGAACGGTACGGTAAGACAACATGTTCACTGATCGACGCCCCCCCCCCGCCCCGTACCCCCCTATCCCATACTTAAACCCCAACGGCTATTTCTTAAGAACTTCATGGCATCTTGATGTAGCCCAAAGACCAATGGTGTCCTTCAAGATATTTACCTGCCTGATAACTCCAGTTTGGTCAGTAATAAGTTGTACCTCGCAATACGTTCTTATACTTCCACCGCCGTGTATTTGCGTATATGCAGTATTTCCGTAAATGTTCGTGGTCGCTGTTACTGGCATTGATACAGAAGATATTCCAGAATTCCAAACATAGGCGATGCTCCCGTTGTTAAGCTCGAATTTTCTGTACGGCATTCCGTAGCGCAACACGAAATCATCAAAATTCTGTCCTACCCATTTTTGCCCGAATCGGTTCACAACGCTTTGTGTGCTGACGCACGCAGCGCAGGCGAAACTTAAAACCAGCAGCCAGATAATTTTCCAATTCTTTTGAATTTTAGACTTTTCCATGTGCTCGACCTTTCGCAATTTTTCTATGTTCCAAGCGGGCAGAAATGATGTTTCTGAGCGTCCGCTGTCTTTGTGTGGTTTCTGCCGCACTGCTTGAAGTTAGCAATCTGACCAGCATGCGCCTATCTCATTGGTGCGAGATGAGCGCCATATTCCCATAACTGTAGGAAGACGTAAAGGGACTTGAACGGCTTAATTCCTCCCATAATTGGAGGAATACTTGGACGCCGGAATTGCCTTTGGAAAAGTGCTGCGTAGGCTTCGCATGGAAGCTGGTCTGACTCAGGAAGAGCTTGGCTTTGAAGCCGAGTTGCGGCGCACCTACGTGAGTATTCTTGAGCTTGGGCAGCAACAGCCAAGTTTGACCTCGATCATCAAATTGGCGAATGCGCTCAAGCTATCTGCTCAAGAGCTTATTGCTCAGGTGGAAGAGGAAATGGCTAAACCTCGTCGGAAGCGTTGAAAATTATTTCGGGGGTATCTTTGGGGGTATATCAAAAAAAGCAAGCTTTAGATTGCTTATGAATAGGGCTTCGCAGGCGTTTCTGTGATGCCCCCTCCCCACCAGTCAATATCGAAGTGATCACTGCTTGCACCGCAAATATCGGATTTCGCTGACACGCTGTTCGGGAACTCCCCTGCCGCAGGAACCGTCCATTTAGAGCACACTATTTAGCAGACATTTAACAGCCAGGAGGATTCACCATGAACAGCCTTGATAGATTGCTGGCCACATCGATTCTCTGCATGTTGAGCCTGATCCCGATAACGCCTGCCTATGCGGCCCCCGCGCCAGCCGATGTGATCGACCCGCCGCGCTGGACGC
>OBEQ010597115.1_pt1 | contig 17218 bp, 12 predicted proteins | sample 1670901 | NCBI WGS metagenome assembly OBEQ01 (sample SAMEA104232315, study PRJEB22302) | groundwater metagenome | biome: forest; feature: aquifer; material: groundwater | place: USA | collected 2011-08-07 | depth 5.4 m
GCGTTAAATCCTGCCATGCTTCCATATACTTTAGAGGGAAGATCAGATATGTTTATGTTCGCATTCTTATTTTTAGGTCTTGTCCTCTTACATAAAGAGAAATACAAATTAGCAGGAATATCTCTTGCGTTAGCATTTACTACTAAGCAATCAGTTTGGCCTATCTTACCATTCTATTTTGCTTATATGTATTTTCAGAAAAAAGATATTGTCCCAACTCTAAACTCTCTTCTACCTTTTGTCATAGTGTTCACAGTTATTGTTATGCCATTTTTTCTTTGGGATAAAAAAGCATTTCTAGACAGTACTGTATTTTATTTATCTGGTAATATTCTACATAGTTATCCAATTTCAGGATATGGATTTGGGAAACTTTTAAATCAGATTGGAATTATAAAGGATGTTCATCAGTATTACCCATTCATTATCTGTCAAGCCATAACAGGGGTACCCTTATTAATAATTCTCATTAAATTTCTTAAGAAAAATCCAAGTGTACAAAATCTAATTATAGTTTATGGAATATTTCTTTTTGTTTTTTGGTATTTTTCCAGGTATTTTAATAATAGTCACCTTGGTTATTTATCTGTAGTGTTTATTACAGCCTACTTCTGGCCTAAAGAGACCCACTCCTAAGAGAACTTAGGACTTTATTTAGTGTATCAATTGCATTTTGTAGATTTTTATCCCCTAGCAAGGGAAGTTTATTTTTATCTTCAATCTCAAGCTTAATGCTATATCTATCTTGCCCAATTTTTATAGAACCATTCCAGACACCGCACCATTTTTTGTCATCAGTTGAGCATAAGCTTTTGACATCCAATTTTTGATTAGGACTATTATCGAAAGATGTAATCAACATAAGATATCCATCGCCTTTTATTTTCACAAAGCTATTATTTTCTTCGATTGTCCAATGCTCAGGATATTCAAATGCAAGATTAAATATCTTGCCACTATATGTTTTTTTCAAATTCTTACTTAGGTAATTATGATAGACTGAGTCATATAAAGGCATGTACTCTGGTATTTCTTGATATCTACTTCTCAAGATTTCTAAAGTTTTTTCAGTTGGAGGAGTTTTGGTATAATAAGCAATTAGCTTATCTTTATTTCTCATATCTTCAGGATTTTCTTTAAGCTTTCTTTCAAGAATAGGAAGTTCATTAATGGAGATCTTATCAGGATAAATCATACTGCCAATTGGAGTATACCCATACATAGAACTTATTGGTACATAGCTTGCTAAAAGAATTTCTTCATAATCTTTTTGTCCTTTGTATTTTAATAATCTTTTCATTGTTTTTTCTTCATCTACGGCAAAAATTGTTCCATAGTCTCCTTTGAATCCGCTTTGTTTCTTTAAAAGACTATAGAAAGCATAATTAAAAAGATAGGATGTAATTATTAGAATAATAAGGAGACAGAGAAAAATATTTCTTACTATAGAGTTTTTAGAATTTAAAAAATAACAAAAACCGTAACCCAGAAAAAGAAAAAGGAGTGGAGTTAAAATAATATAATAATGCATAAATGGTTCAATTTTAAAAATGAAATATAGAAAAGGTAAAATAACCGTTGTAAAAGCAAGCCCTTTAAGGGATTTGAATTTTTTTACGAAAACTATAATGCCAATGGGTAAAATCAGATACTCGAGATAGAAAATTCGTCTCAAGTTATAGACTATAGGAAAATCTTTAGCAAGATTTACCATGTCATCTCCAATAATAAAGTGAAAATCTCCTTGACTAGTAATTTGAAGTGGTCTTAAGAATGTTCCTAGGGAGCGTTTTATGCTTAACTTGTCCTTTACCATTATGAATGATTTGCAGTCAGGGCATTGATTTCTCAATTCATATCCTATATAAGGAACAAGTGGAATAATGCCTATAAAAAGTCCGATTAAAATATATCTCAGATCAATTCTTGCTTTTTGTAGAATCAGAAAAATTGTTATTAAGGATATAAAAAATATACTAGCCTGGTGAATTTGAATTAGAAAAAGAGATGAAGCCATGTATAACATCCAATACTTTAGGTTCTTTTCAATAATGAGCTTATGAAAAGAATATATAAGAGGAAGACTTAATGGAAGAATTATGTCCTGATTCCAGATTTTTCTTGAATATAGAATTGACCAGGGAGATAATGAAAGAAGTAGTGATGAAACTAGCGCAATTTTTAAGCCATAATAGCGCTTAAGTATCAAAAACAATAATCCAATTGCGATTGAATTGATTAATCCGATTAACATAGAGATAACTTTTGGATCTTTTGAAATAATCACAAGTGGAAGTAAAAAATAATTAAAAAGTGGAGGATTTAGTACTCCAACGCTTGAAACTGTTCCTCCTGGAGCTATAAGGTGCCCGAATACTGGTCTTGAAGCTAGGAATAAGTTGATTGCCTCATCTGACTTAAATTCTATAAGACTGGGGCTAGTTACCCGAAAAATTCCAGATATGAAAACAATAAGGAAGAAAAGTAGTAAATTCTTCTTTTCCATAAAACCATTTTAAGATATAATGCTAGTATTGTAGCAATTACTGTAGACTTTGCCTAATGAAAAAAAGATATTACATTCTTGCATTAGTAGTTTTTTTGGCTATTTTCTTACGGTTTTATAAATTGGGACAGAATCCTCCATCACTAACTTGGGATGAAGTAGCATTGGGTTATAATGCATATTCCTTAGGAATAGATGGAAAAGATGAATTTGGAAGATTTCTGCCATATGACTACTTGGAATCTTTTGGAGACTTCAAGCCTCCTGTATATGCGTACTTAGACATTCTTCCGGTAAAGATCTTCGGCTTAAATGAGTTTGCTGTTAGGTTTCCATCAGCATTATTTGGAGTTTTGGCTGTTTTAATTACTTATTTTTTAACAAAGAGAATTTTTTGGAATTCAAAATCAAAAGAATTATATGGTTTGTCCGCTTCGTTATTTCTTGCAATTTCACCATGGCACATAAATCTTTCAAGAGCTGCTTTTGAAGCGAATGTATCTACCTTTTTTATAATTAGTGGAGTATGGTTGTTTTTCGTGGGAATTAAGGAAAAAAAGTGGAGTCTTATTCTTTCTGTTATTTCATTTGTAATTTCAATGTATACTTTTAATACCGCTCGCATCATAAGCCCTATTTTGATTGCGGTATTAACTGTTTTCTTTAGAAAAGAGTTAATAGGTAGAAAAAAGGAAACATTAATTGCTGCCTTTACAGCCATCTTATTGATTCTCCCAATAGCTCATTTTCTCTTATCTTCTCAAGCGAGTCTTAGATTTAAAGAAGTAAATATTTTTTCAGATATAAATGTAATTAAAAGAACAAATCAGGAAGTAGAGAATGATAAAAATTTATGGTGGTCAAAAATTCTTCACAATCGTCGTCTTGCATACGGAGCTGAATACATAAGACATTATATGGATAACCTTAGTCCTTCATTTTTATTTATTAAAGGCGATGGAAATCCTAAGTTTTCAACACAGGATGTAGGTCAGATGTATCTTATAGAACTGCCTTTTCTTATTTTAGGCATATTGCTCCTTTTCAGGAAACGGGAAGGAGCTTGGTTAATAGTTTTTTCCTGGTTGATTATTTCTATAATCCCTGCAGCTACAGCTCGAGAAACTCCACATGGATTACGTATCGAAGCATCATTGCCAACTTTTCAAATTCTTGTTGCTTATGGATTAGTTAGCGCGTTAAGTTTTATTAAAAGTCGTTTATCAAAATATCAATTTGTAGTATATGGTTTGTTTTTTTTATTATTACTATTTAATTTTTTATACTATACTCATGGATATTACTCCCATTATCTCCGAGAATATTCAAGAGAATGGCAATATGGATATAAAGAATCAATTGATTATGTTAAGAGCGTGGAAAATAAATACGAGCAAATAAGAATTACGACTATTTTGGGAAGACCATATATTTATTATCTATTTTTTACAAAGACGAATCCAGAGATTTTTAGAAAAAATATGATAGTACAGAGGGATAGTTTTGGATTTGTTACGGTTTCGGGTTTCCTTAAATATCGTTTTAGTGATGATCTTGGGTCTATACAGGGTAATACAAGAAAAGATTTATATGTAAATATACCATCAAGGGTTCATCCGAAAGGAACGATATTAAAAGATTTTTATTTATTGAATAGAGAGCGCGTGCTAACTGCTTATACGCTTTAAAGTTGTAATTAATGAAAAATAAAATTGTATATTTCTTGTTTTTTATAGTTGTTGTAATTGCGTCTTTTCTTAGATTGTTTCAGTTAGGAAATGTGCCAATTTCTCCAGATTGGGATGAAGTAGCATTGGGATATAATGCATATTCAATCATGGCTACTGGAAAAGATGAGTATGGTAAATATATTCCTATTGTTCTTAGGTCTTTTGATGATTATAAACCTGCCTTATACACCTATTTAATAATGCCATTTATTAAAATGTTTGGTCTAACAACTTTTGCTGTTCGTCTTCCGTCGGCAATTTTTGGGATTATTACTGTTATTTCAGTATATTTCTTGGTTAGTGAGTTATTTAAGAAATCATCCATCGCTCTTTTAACGTCTTTTCTTTTAGCTATTTCACCATGGCATATTCAGTTTTCTCGTATTGCATTTGAATCAAATGTTGGATTAGCTTTAAATGTACTTGTCGCTCTATTTTTCTTAAAGGGATTAAAAAACCCTTTTTACCTATTACTTTCTGCATTTCTCGCAGGTGCTAATTTATATGTATATCAAAGTGAAAAGGTTTTTACACCACTTTTAATTACAGCACTTATTTTTATCTTTAAGAAAGAAATTTTATTGTTACCTAAAAAATATATTATTTTTTCAGTACTTATAGGCTTGGTTGTTATATCTCCAATGGCTAAGTATATGATCACTACAAAAGAAGCTTTAACTAGAGCACAGGGTGTAAGTATATTTTCAAATGAAGCGGAATTTCTCAAAAACAATGTGCAAAGAGTCTTAGAAGACACGAAAAATCATGATTTTATTGGCTTAGCTTTAGATAATAGAAGGCTCTTCTATTTTAAAAGTTTCGCTGAAGGATATCTTTCTCATTTTAATCTTAACTGGCTTTTTATTAGTGGAGATTTGGGCCGTCATCATGCTCCAGGTATGGGACTTTTGTATCTATGGGAACTGCCATTTTTTCTAATAGGAATTTATGCATTGATTTTTGGAAATTTTAGTAAAAAAATCAAGCTTTTGCTATTCTGCTGGTTTGCTATAGCTCCTATTCCTGCCTCGATTACTAGTGGAGTTCCACATGCGGTAAGAACTCTTAACTTTTTGCCAACTTTTCAAATATTTATTGCTGTTGGCTTACTTACTTTTTTTAATTCAGTTGTAAGTAGGAGAATGAGATATTTAGCACTTATCGTATTTGTTTTATTTTTCATATTTAATTTTTCATATTACCTAGATCAATACTTTGTTCAGCAGAATTATTTTAATTCAAGAGAGTGGCAATATGGATATAAAGATGTAGTTTATAAAATTAAAGAGATCCAAGGTAAGTATAAAAAAATTATAGTTTCTAACCAACCATTTATGGATCAATCCTATATGTTTTTCCTGTTTTATCTAAAATATTCTCCTATCGAGTATCAATCAGAATCACAATTTGCTTCTGGAGGTTTTAAAGAAAATCATCGATTTGGAAAATTTGAATTTAGGCCAATTGATTGGAATACTGATTCAAAAACTAAGAGTAATACATTGTTTGTTGGTAGAGAAGACGATTTTCCTCAAAATGATTCAGGGCATGTAAAAACTGTTTATTTTTTAGATGGAAGTCCAGGTATAAAGCTTGTAGAAATACTAAGATAGTATATTACTATGAAGAATATTAGTTCAAATTCAAGTAGTATTGTTGAACAGGTTCCAGTAAGTTATTACCAAAACGGGGTCAAGAATAATTTGCTTCAGAGAATTTGGCATACTAGCAAAGTAAAGCATGTTCTTGATTACATCCCTGATTCGCCTAAAAAGATTCTTGATGTTGGATGTGCAAGTGGTTGGTTTATTACTCAGATTTCAAAGGAATTTCCTAGGGCTAAATATTTTGGTGTTGATATATACGAACAAGGAATAATTCATGCTAAAAAACTTTATAAAAAAATAGAATTTAAAGTTGCAGATGCTCATAAAATACCCTTCAAAGATATGACTTTTGATTTGGTTCTCTGCACAGAAGTTTTAGAGCATGTAGATAATCCAGAGAAAGTTTTATTAGAAATAAAAAGAGTTTTAAGGCCAAATGGAAAAGCTATTATTGAACTTGATTCCGGAAGCATAATCTTTTCTGTAGTTTGGCATATATGGGGAAAATTTGGGGGAAAAGTTTGGACCGATGCGCATATCCATTCATTTTCAGTACAAAAATTAGAGCAAATTATCCTTGAGTGCAAGTTTCAAATAAAAAAGAAAAAAAGGTTTAATCTTGGAATGGCTATGATTTTCTTGATTGAAAAAATATAATGAAATTTAGTTTAAATTGGTCATTAATACTTCTGTGTTTAGTATCAATTATTCCTTTATTAGACCTTTTCCATCCTGGTCTTCCTATAACCCATGATAGTCAAGATCATGTTGCTCGGATTGCAAATTTCTATCAAGATCTTACAGAAGGGATTATTATTCCTAGGTGGGCAGCGAATTTAAATTGGGGGTATGGACATCCAATCTTAATGTTTCTTTATCCACTTCCGTCATACATCGCTTCGCTTTTTCATTTTTTGGGATTTACTCTTGTAGATGCGATAAAAATAGTATTCGGACTTACATTTATTCTGAGCGGTTTTACGATGTACATATGGATTAGTAGCTTTCTTAATAAACCAGCGGCTATGCTTTCAGCAGCGCTTTATATGTTTGCGCCTTATCGTTTTGTCGATTTTTATGTTAGAGGAGCAATAGGGGAACATGTTGCATTTGTTTTTCCTCCTCTTGTGTTTTATTTTCTTTTTAAATTAAGTCGGAAGGCTAGGTGGATATATATTGTTGGGGGATCTCTATCTCTTTCTCTTCTTATATTATCCCATAATGCAATAACTCTGATGTTCCTCCCGTTATTTTTTCTTTATTTCACATATCTTTTCTATCAATCTAGGATTAAAAAATACTTCATGTTTAGCACTTCGTGTTTAATGCTTCTTGGATTTGGACTCTCATCATTCTTTTGGATACCTGCTTTTTTTGAAGGAAAATACACTCTTCGCGACATTGTTACCGCTGGAGGGTATACACTGCGATTTGTTAATCCCAAAGATTTTTTATATGGACCGTGGAGTTACGGAGGTACGGGTGAGTTTACTGTTCAGCTTGGTGTAGTTCACTTATTCGCGGTCATTTTTGCTATTTTTGGAGCAGCAGTTTTTCTTCGTAACAAATCCAATCTTAGGATATTGATAATAGGTCTTTCTCTTTACTTTTTCTTTACACTTTATCTTATGACAGAGCAAGCAGGATTTATTTGGAAACACATAACTACTCTTCAAAAATTTCAATTTCCCTGGCGTTTTCTATCCGTTTCAGTTCTTCTAACAAGCGCCTTAGGAGGTATTGCATTATTCCTTATACCCAAAAAATTTCAACAAATAGTTTCAGTTTTAATCTTAAGCTTAATTCTTTGGTTTAATAAAGATTATTGGCATGCAAATGGACTACTCCAAAAGCCTGAAAGTTTTTATACATCAATATATAATAGTACAACAGATACAGGGGAAAGCTCTCCAATTTGGTCTATTCGCTTTATGGAACACAGACCTAAAAAACATATTGAGGTTATTTTAGGTAAAGCAGGTATTGAAGAATTTTCTAGAATATCAACAAAGCACATGTATAAAATAACGACAGATGAAAAAATTAGATTACGTGAGAATACTCTTTATTTCCCAGGTTGGGAGGTAATGGTCGATGGTAAAAATGTACCTGTTGAATTTCAAGACCCTCAAAACAGAGGATTAATGACGTTTTTTGTCGGTAAAGGCGAACATGATGTTAATATAGTTTTTAGAGAAACAAAATTGCGTACTTTGGCAAACGATATTAGTATCTTAAGTTTGTTCTTATTATTAACTTACGGTATACTAAGAAAAAGAAGCTTATGGCAAAACTTTCTGTCGTTCTAGCGACTTTTAACGAAGAAAAAAATCTATCTGATTGCTTATCCTCAATAAAGGATTTTGCAGATGAAATAATCGTTGTCGATGGAAGTTCGGTTGACAAAACAGTTGAGATAGCAAAGAGATTTGGAGCAAAAACAGTTGTTACCACCAATCCGAAAATGTTTCATATTAATAAGCAAAAAGCTATCGATATGGCATCAAAAGACTGGATTTTACAGCTTGATGCAGATGAAAGAGTTAGTCCGGAATTAAAATCAGAGATAAAATCAAAAATCAGTAATTCCAAATCAGAAGCAAATGGATACTATCTCCCCAGAAAAAACTGGTTTTTAGGAAGGTTTTTAATGAAAGGGGGGCAATATCCAGATTATTCTTTAAGACTTTATAGAAAAGGTTATGGTTACTTACCGCAAAAAGATGTTCATGAACAAGCTGTTGTAAAAGGCAAAACTGAATATCTTAAAAGTCCATTAGTTCACTTTGCTGACCCAAACTTTTCTAGATATATTGTACGTTTTGATCGTTATACAAGTTTGTTAAGCGAGAATATAAAGAAAGAAAAAATAGGGTATAATCCTTTTATGGGAATAAAATATATCTTAATTTTACCAATATTATGGTTTCTTAAAACATATCTTAGACATAAAGGATTCATGGATTCATGGCAAGGATTTGTTTTCTCTTTTTTTTCTTCTCTTAGATTTCCAGTGGCATATGTAAAATATATAAAGACTTTATGAAAAAAATCTTTTCCATGAATTCTATTTTTGACTATTTTTTAAAAAAAGACTCTAAATTTTACTTACTTGTATTAATTATTTTACTCGCAAGCTTTCTTAGGCTCTATAACTTTCCTTACAGATATTCTTTAGGGGATGAGTCAGTTAGGGATGCTGTGATTGGCATAGAAGGAGCGAGAGAATTGCAACTTCCTTTAACTGGTGCATTTTCTTCGCTTGGTCCATTCACATTTGGACCATGGTATGCTTATCAATTAGGTATCTCTACTTTATTATTCCGGTCAATACTTTCTCCTTGGATATATTTGACGATCATTTCTATAGTTTATGTCTTTATAATGTACAAAATTGGTTCATTATTGGAGGGTAAAAATTTTGGTCTTATTCTCGCTTTAATTGCAGCTATTTCTCCAGCGCAAGTTATCTCCGCAACCCATCTTACAAGTCATAATACCACAAATCTATTTGCTGTTTTAGCAATATGGTTTTTCTTGATACTAGTATTAAAAAAAAGATCTTATTGGTTAGGATTTTTCTTAGGATTCGTAATAGGAATAGGTATTAATCTCCATTTCCAGATGGTAGGACTATTGGTTTTACCATTAATTTTATTTATTTACAACAGAAAAAAATATATGTATTTTCTAACAGCAGCTGCAGGTGTACTGGCGAGTTTTCTCCCTTTATTTTTCTTTGAAGTTAATAATCATTGGTTTAATACAAGAAATTTAATTTATTATATGTTTTACGGAAAAAATCTCATGTATGTTCCTAATAGGTGGTTATTTTACCTTAGAGATTTTTGGCCGTCATTTTGGGCAGATGCTTTAGGCGGTCCGGTTTGGATTGGAAATGTTGTTATTGTATTCGTACTAATCCTTTTGGCTTGGTCTATATATAAAAAGAAATTAAAATTACAAGTCTGGCTCTTGCTATTAGCCTTTATTATAAACTTTATAATTCTAAGATACTATTGGGGTCCTCGATTTTTTGGTTACTTAAATTTTATGCGTCCTTTTGTGTTTATTTTCACTACATTCGCAATTGTTAGATTAAGTCAAACTAAGGTTGGTAAATTAGGAGCAGCTCTACTGCTTATCCTTATTATTGGCACATCTATACCAAGAAATATCTCTCAGCTAATACGTGATCCTTTCTCAATGGAAATGTATAAGGGTATGTCTGATTTGGAGAAAACCTATCCCAATAGCAATTTTACCTTATATACCTGCTCTACGACTTATAAAACTGCAACCAATGCGACTAATTATTCAACGTTATTTATTTTAGAATTAAAACACAAATTAAGCAGCAATGGGATTAGGATAGGTTTTAAAAGCGATTGTAATTATCCTGATAAAAAAACTTATCCTTCGTTAAGCTCAATTGGAATTCTTGATTTTTCTTCTACTACAGATCTTGCGCTTAAAAACAATGGATGGAAAATTATAACTTTTCAGGAAATATATGAGTCTTATGCTCGTTGGTGGTTTAGATTAAAACCGTAGAGATATAAAATAATATGAAAATTTTAGTTACAGGTGGAGCTGGATATATTGGTAGTGTTACCGTTAGGGAGCTTCTGAAGCAAGGTTTTGAAGTAGTGGTATTTGACAATCTTGAGTATGGGCACAAGGAATCAGTTTCTTGTAGGTTAGTTATTGGAGACTTACTTGATAGCAATTCTTTAGATGAAAATTTTGAAAATGATAAATTCGACGGGGTGATTCACTTTGCCGCTTACGCTTTGGCAGGTGAATCAATGAAGGAGCCCTCCAAGTACTTTAGAAATAATATTGTTGGAGGATTAAATCTTTTAGAATTCATGAAGAAGAAAAATATTCCCGATATTATTTTTTCTTCGACTTGCGCTATCTATGGCTCTCCAGAAAACTTACCGGTTAATGAAGGAGCAGCAAAAAATCCTAATAGTGTTTATGGAGAATCAAAACTTATGTTTGAAAAAATTCTTTCTTGGTATGATAAAATTTTTGGGATTAAGCATATCAACCTAAGATATTTTAATGCTGCAGGAGCGTCTTTGGATGGGGCGTTAGGAGAAAATCATAATTCCGAAACCCATATAATCCCTCTAGCTATAGAAACAGCTCTTAAGCAAAGACCTTATTTTAAACTATATGGAGTTGATTATGAAACCAAAGATGGTACATGTATTAGAGATTATATACATGTTGAAGATTTAGCAACTGCCCATATTCTTTCCCTTAAAAAACTTCAAAAAAGCAATATAAGCGATAGTTTTAATCTTGGTACGGGGATGGGATATTCAAATATAGAGGTTTTAGAAATGATTAAAAAGGTTAGTAGCGTTGACTTCTCTATTAGGAAAGAACCACGAAGGTTCGGAGACCCAGCTATTATCTACGCCGATAATAAAAAGGCGGAAAAAGAATTAGGATTTATTCCCAAGCATTCAGATCTTGAAACAATTGTTAGTTCTGCATGGGAATGGCATAAAAGGAATTCAAAATTAAAAATCTAATTTGATGGTAAAATATCGCTTATTTACAGCACTCTTAGTCGTAATACTGCTTTTATTTGTCCCCAAGCTCTCTTTTGCGAAATCCAATTACGTTTTGCCTTATCCTTCTTTTATGCCCGGAAGTAAAATATATAAAATTCATCTGCTATGGGAACAGATTTCAAGATATTGGTATTTTGGGAATCTTTCCCAATTTAAATATAATCTGGCTCAAGCAGATAAATATCTAGTTGAGTCAAAAACTCTTTTTGAATATAAGCAGTATTTATTAGGATATCAGGCTCTTAAAAAATCAGATGATTATTTTTCCAACACGCCTTTTTATATTGAGAAAGCCAAGCAAGAAGGTAAAAATACTAAAGAAATAGAAGAGATTTTTAAACAGGCAGCAATTAAACATATTGAAGTTTTAAAAGATATGCAGAGAAATGTTCCTGAACATTTTCTATGGGAGCCTGAAAAGAATAGTCCTACTGATTTATTTCTGCGAGAGTCAATTGCAAATTCAATTTCTATAAGAAATAAATGGGTAAAGCCATGAATAGAATAATAGTTTCTTTATATATAGTTACTTTATTTAGCTTTTTAGTCTTTTCCTACGCTTTTGTAGATTATAATTTCTTTTATTTAAAAAACTTTTATACAGGATTTAGTCTCGATCATAGAGGAATTACTACTATTATTTATGTGTTACTTATTTCTTCTTCATTTGGTTTCTATTTTTTATTTATCACACTCGTTAGACAAAATAAATTACATTTTAAACATTTAAAGCAACTTATTGGAATTAGTTTGATGATACTTTTTTTATCTTACCCCGCAATGCTTTCGTACGATATTTTTAATTATACAACGACAGCAAAGGTTATTTTTTCCTATAAGGAAAATCCTTATATAGTTATGCCAATTGAATTTCCAGGAGATTCTTCTCTTTTATATACCCGCGCAGCAAACAAGATTGCGCTATACGGTCCAATATGGATAATATCAAGCGGGATTCCGTATATTCTCGGATTTGGAAATTTTTTAATAACATTATTAAACTTTAAAATACTTGTTGCCTTATTTTATCTTGGTTCTGTATACTTTATTTGGAAAATATCCAAAAATATAGTTTCTGTAGCTATTTTCGCCTTAAATCCTCTTGTGCTAATCGAAACTTTGGTAAGTAACCATAACGATGTTGTAATGATGTTTCTAGCAGTTTTTTCTTTTTATCTTTTAACAAAGAGAAAAATAGCATTAGCAGTTATAGTTCTCATATTATCTGCACTTGTTAAATACTCAACGTTATTTTTAATCCCTGTATTTATCTATGTAGTTTTTAAAATAATAAGAGGTAAGCAAGTTAATTGGGAAAAAGTTTTTACTTCTTGCATTCTTTTTATGGGAGTTATATTTATTTTGTCAGCATTTCGCGAAGAAATTTATCCGTGGTACGCTATCTGGTTTTTGACTTTTGCTGCTTTTATTCCTAGGAATAAATTTATATTGTATACTTCCATTGCTTTTTCTTTTAGTCTACTACTACGTTACATACCTGTTATTTATACAGGAAGTTATACAGGATATACTCCGCTTTTTAAGACATTGGCAACATTTATTCCACCTTTTATTGTTTTTATTTATCTTTTTGCTAAAAATAAAATATGGGAAAAACTATTTATTCGATAGTAATTATTGTTGCATTTTCAATTATTTCAGGTTTTCCTCTTTTGCAAAAAGGACTTCATCCAACTCATGATGGCGAGTATCATGTGGTAAGATTTTATGAGTTCGATAAAGTTTTAAGAAATGATAGTTTATATCCCCGTTGGGCACCTGATCTAAATAATGGTTACGGCGTTCCTCTATTTAACTATGTTTATCCCTTACCAAATTATATAGCATCAATATTCCATTTTTTCGGAATAAGCTTTATAGATGCATTTAAATTACAAATGTTTTTTGCAACAATTATTGGAGGAATATTTTTTTATTTATGGGCAAAACATTTTTGGGGAGAAATGGGAGGAGTAGTTTCTGCAATATTTTATATTTTTTCTCCCTACCGTTTTGTAGATATCTATATACGTGGATCTATTGGTGAAGTTTGGGCATTAGCTCTTTTCCCAGCTCTTTTATGGTCCCTAACAGAATTAATATATAAAAATAAAAAAGGATTTACTATTTTATCCGGAGTTTTTCTAGCTCTCATAATTTTTTCCCATAATATTCTTGCTTTAATGTTTTCAGCATTTGCTTTTTCATATGCAATGTTATTGATATATAGGCAAAAAGAGAAAAAACGCGCAATAACCGTTTCGGTAAACGTTTTGTTTACAGGTCTTTCTTTATCTTCTATTTTTTGGTTGCCTGCTCTTTTAGAAAAAAAATATGTGGTTGGGCTTGAAATATATTCTATTGCAAATCGGTTTCCAGAGCTCTATCAATTACTTATTCCTTCTTGGGGATCAGGATTTTTGCCAGAGGATCTTCAAAACCAAATGTCATATCAAATAGGATTAGGAAATCTGATTGCTGTTCTTGTTAGTATTTTCATTTTAATAGTCTTTATAAAAAATAAAAAAAATATTAAAGACATATATATTTTTTTCATGTTTTGGTTTTTTCTAGTTTTTTTTCTGATGCTTTCCATATCATTGCCAATCTGGAAAATTGTTCCACTCATGAATTATTTTCAATTCCCTTGGCGTCTTTTAAGTCTGGAATTAATAATAGCCTCATTTTTGGCAGGGAGTTTAGTTTCCGTATGGAAATCAAGAATTTTAACAATTTTTATGATTATAATGGCTTTTTCCTTAGGCATTGGGTATACAAAGCCAGCTTACTATCATCTGCGAGACGATAATTATTATATTACTAGGGGGAATTTTATTGACGGAACAAATAGTCCGGGAAACGCTTTCAATACCATTTGGTTCAATAGAAATCTAATAAAACAGAACAATAAAATTACGTTTAAAAATGGCTCAGCAGAAATAAGAAAACAGTCTTTAACAACCACAAATTATGTATTTGACGTATCTGCAAAAGAAGCAACAGAAGCTACTATTAACACGGCATATTTTCCTGGATGGACAGTTCTTATTGATAAAAGGAAAACAGATATCAAAGTGTCTTCGGATGGTCTTATGAGTTTTCCTTTAACAAAGGGTAGGCACACAATAGGCATTGAATTTTCGGATACCTTAATAAGAAAAATTAGCTTTTTCTATTCTTTTTTATCCCTACCTATGTTATTTGTTGCTAATTTAATTATATTCAAGATTTTACGAAAATGACTTTAAACAGACAGATAATCATTAATTTACTTATTTATTTTTCGCTATTTGCTTTTTTTGTATTTATCGCAAGTATGTACTACCAGCATGTAGGAGGATTTAGCTTTGGTGATGAGTGGAATAACTTTATCGCAGCGTATTTTATGCTTAAAGGCAAGGCTTTATATTCTCAAATATTTTACAATCATCAAATGCTTATAGTTTATCTCAGTTATTTTATCCAAAAGATGCTTAATCCAAAATCTTTGTATCAATTAGTCTTGTATCATAGAATGTTTATCTTAACCTTCTCTTTTCTTTTTGACTTACTGATAATTTATAGATTTAAAAAGATAGGAATTGCATTCACATTTTTTTATGAGTTAACAAAATTTTACTTATTCGGCAATCTGTTTCTTTCAGAATCATTAATAGTTCAACCTCTGGTATATTTGCTTGGCATAACCTGGTATAAATTTCAGAAAATAAAAATTTCTTCTTTTGATTTAATAATATGCGGTATTTTTGCGTGGTTTGTTTTATTTATGAGAGAAACATTTATTCCAGTCACGATTCTTCTTTACGTCTTGATTTTATTAGATAAAAAAATTAATCGAATACGCTTGATGTCCTTTGTGATATTTTCATTATTATCTCTATTAACACTATTTTCAATCTATAGGTCAATATCTCAGTATATATTCCAAGTCGGATATTTTAACATTACGGTAATGATTCCATATGAAGCAAGAAGTAGCTCAGTATTTTTTGTAAATGGTGTAGTATACCCTATACTAATTCTTTTTGGAGGAAAATGGAATTATTTTAGAAATTTATTGATTGGATTAGATGTAGTTTTCTTATTTTCTATTGTAAGATATGTACTCTATTACAAAAGATTAAAAGAGATGATAATTATTATTGTTATATTGGGATTGGCCAATTTAAGATTTATTCCACCGGGAAACGTATTTTTTGAAGCATTTCATATATTGCCATGGTACGGTTTATTTATCGTAACAATTCTATTTTTAATTTCCAAATTTTTTCAGACCATATATTTTAGGAAAACTGCTTACTTGTTAATTTCTCTTCTCGTTATGATTTATGCCTATGCGTTTCTATCTCCCCAGGGGTTTATATGGGATAAGGTAAATAAAAATGAGGAGTTTACTGTAAATTATGCAAACTACTATATTACTGGAGAAGTTTTTAGACGGTTATCAAATCCCGGAGATTTATTATTTGCCGATTTATGGGATTATTTTATTCATTGGCAAGCAAATCTAGATTCTCCTTATAAGTATTCTCTTTACTCTTTTGCTGCGAGTGGAGATCGGAAATTTGTGAGTGAGAGAGAAAATATGCTCAAAAAAACTCCACCTAGTTTCTATTATACATACTGTCCTAAGGGAGTTTATGAGTCTATATACCTAACAGAAAACGAGAAAAAGAGTTATGTCCAGCTTTATACAAAAGGTAAGCCAAGCTGTTTATATATTAATGTGAATAAGCTACCTTACATATCTAAAACCCAATGGAATGAAGCTAAGAAGTTAGGATATTATCTACCATAATAAGTAAATACAAGTGATATAATCAAATAATGAATATTGCCATTGAAGTATCGGCATTAGAAAAAGAGCAGCATAGAGTAAGAGGAACAGGTATTTATACAAAAAATCTTATTAATTCACTCAAAAAATATTACCCGGAACATGAATATATTTTCTTTACTCAAGGAGATAATATTCCAAGAGATGTTGACATTGTCCACTATTCTTATTTCGAGCCTTTTTTTATAACTATTCCATTTTTTAAACTGCATAAAACAATTGTTACGATTCATGATCTGATTCCTTTTGTATTTCCTAAACACTTCCCTTCGGGAATCAAGGGTAAAGTAAAATGGGAGATCCAAAAAATATTATTAAAGAAGGTGGATGCTATCATTACTGATTCGTTTTGTTCTAAAAAGGACATTATAAAACACACCGGGATTTCAGAAAACAAAATTCATGTGGTGTATCTTGCGGTCTCCAAAGAATTCAGGAAATTATCAGAAGAAGAATTAAGACAGAAAGCTAAAATAGTGAAAAAGAAGTACGCCTTACCAGGAAAATTCATCTTATATGTTGGAGATGTTACTTGGAATAAGAATCTTCCTCAACTGATTCAGGCGGCAACAAAATCCCGTATTCCCTTGGTACTTGTTGGAAATGCACTTGTTAAAAAAAATTTTGACAAGTTTAATCTCTGGAATCAGGATTTGGTAAAAATTTATAACCTCTCAGAAGATAATGAATTTATTAAGAGATTAGGGTTTGTTCCAACAGAGGATTTAGTTTGTCTATATAATATGGCAACGGTTTTTGCAATGCCCTCTTTATACGAAGGATTCGGTTTGCCACTCCTTGAGGCTATGAGCTGTGGTTGTCCCGTTGTGACAACCAGAGGGGGGTCTATCCCAGAAGTAGCAGGGGACGCAGCAATTTATGTAGAAACAAACAGCGGGGATGATATTGCACATAGTATCTACAATGTTTTTCAAAAAGAAAAAATA
>OBEQ010817520.1_pt1 | contig 17212 bp, 16 predicted proteins | sample 1670901 | NCBI WGS metagenome assembly OBEQ01 (sample SAMEA104232315, study PRJEB22302) | groundwater metagenome | biome: forest; feature: aquifer; material: groundwater | place: USA | collected 2011-08-07 | depth 5.4 m
ACGAAACAGGTGCTTCGTAATTCTTCGCATCCTCAAGAGGAGTGGCTAGGAAAAACTGCCGCCGTTGCTATTGAAAAAATTTCTTTAGCACAGTAGTTTTGTACCCTCTAGGTGCATTTTTTACAGACTTTTTATTCATTGTCCTGGGCAAAGATTGGTTGAAGATCTGCCTTACCAAAAAATATTGTTGTTCCTGTGCCTGCCGCCACCAAGAAAGATAAGTAAAAAAAGTCCAATACCGGCAGGGAGGAAATTTTTCATGCGTCTTCAATTATTGTAGAAGTTGTGCATGAAAAGAACAAGAGGATTAAGTACCGACACCACGTCCACCCATCATTTTCCCATCTTTAACTATTTTTAATTCTCCTGTTGCGGTATTGTAGCGCGCGAGAATGGTATAGTCTTTTTCTGAATAGGAAAAGTGAATTGTTCCTTCACTTATACCATCGAGGTGTCCTTCAAATGTCCGTTCGTTACTATCCGGATAAAACACATGGATTTTTTCGTGATTTTTATCTTCTTTCGTACATATATACGCTGGTCCTGTCTTCATTGCCTTGCTGTCACAATCAAGAGGTCTATGTACTTCCGATGCTGCATAACCGAGGATAGCTGATCCACCGAGAATAATGGTAGCACCATAAAGTTTTACTCGCTTAGTAAGTACTTCTTTTCCGTTCATGCAGAATATTGCATATAGAACTAATTAATGGAGAAGGAACCTGCAACACCGATGTACGTAGGGCCGGGTTTGTCCTGAAAGGAATAAATTTCTTGTTTTTGTTGAGTATTGATTTCTTCAAGGCTAATTGCTATTCGACGCGCGAGAGGGTCACTGGGTTTAATAGGAGCTATTATCATTTCTTCCCACGTTGCATCTGGGAAATACAAAGAAATACCAATTTTTCTTCCAGAAATCAACATATCTAAAATTTCTTGTTTACTAACAATTCTATCCGGTCTATTTTCTCCGGTTTGTTGTCCATACGCATCGCCGGTGGGAATGGAAAAAATTACTAAATGAGATTTCCCATTATTGTCCTTATAGTTACTCAAGATATCAAAAACCTCTACAGGTCCGGAAAAACCGGGAACATCCTTTCCTTGTATAAATCTTGTGCCTACAATACCGACTACTGTAGAATAAAGTTTCAAGATGCTAAATTTACGTTCTTTATTATCTTTAATGTCAGACTGATCCCACCCTCCATCCGATTTAATCTCATATCGTTTTCCATCTACTGTTATCGTCCCGTGGAGTGAATGGGCATCGGAGTTCACGATAATCTTGCTATTTAATTTTACTGCATATTTTCCTTCCCACGGCTTCCCATTGTAATTTTCTAGGTTGAGTGTGTTTTGGACGTCTGGCGTCGGATTTGGCGTAGGTTCAAGGGTAGGGGTGATAGTTCCGACTGGAGTAGCTAAAATTTGGTCAGCACCATGATTGACGAATGGAAGATTGCTGAAGACTTCTGCTCCAAGGATGGCGCCGGTAGTTGCTCCAAAAAGTTTAAGAAAGTCCCTGCGGGAAATATGTTCTTCTTTCATAGGGTTTTCAGGGTTAGTTAATAGAGAAACTATACGGGGCTCCTAAGTATGTTGGCCCTGGTTTATTCTGAAATGAAAGAAGTTCTTGTTTTTGGCCTTCGGTGATTTTAAGTAAGCTCACACCAATTTTGTCCGCAAGCGGAGAGTTTGGTTTTATGCTGGGAAGAGATGCTTCTTCCCACGATGAACCATCAATTGGATAAGTAAGGGTTGCTTTAATTTTTTTACCTGACACAAGCATGTCTAAAAGCTCTTGTGTACTAAGTACCCTGCCTGGCCTATTTTCCCCAAAGCTTTGTCCATGCGCATTGTTGTAAGGAATTGAATAAATTATCTTGTGGATTTTTCCGCTGTCATCTTTATAAGTACTTAGTACGTCAATAACCTGTATTGGTTGGGTGAGACCAGGGACTTCTCCGCCCGTTACATATCTTGTTCCGATTATTCCGACCACCGTTGAGGTAAGTGATAAGTAATTAATTTTATATTGAGGAAGTTCTTTTATCTGATAGAAATCCCACAATCCATCCGACTTAATCGTATACGTTTTTCCGTCCACTGTTATAGTCCCATGGAGGGAATGAGCGTCGGAATTCACGATAATCTTGCTATCTAACTTCACTGCATATTTTCCTTCCCAGGGTTTCCCATTGTAATTTTCTAGGTTGAGTGTGTTTTGGACTTCTGTGCCTGGTGGATTTATCTTTTCTACCACTATCTTTTCCGTGCCCTGTTTTTGCAGGTGCGCTTCCGGTGTGACGATATAACTTGCTACTTCTATCGTTGGTTTATTTGGCTCAGGGGTCGGGGTAGGAGCAGCAGTGACGCCTTCAGGAGGCAGGTTGATAACGCTCAAAAACGTTCCTTCTGCATCCGTGAGTGCGGCCACTTGTTTTTGGAGTGAGGTGTCATACGCTAATGTTACGGTCCAGTAGCCTATCTTTTCGGGAGGAAGTCCTACCTTGAGTGCAGGGCCTGGTTGATCTACCTGGGGAAGAAAATAAAATGCCTCGGCGAACTGTTGATTGTTGAGTTGATAGATAATCGTCCCTATATGCACGCGCCCGTCGGCAAACTTGTAGGTAAGAGAAAAGGTAAAATCTTTGGCATTGAGTCCTTTTCCCGTGGTATATTCGCCAATAAATGTCTGGGCTCTTTGCAACAGGTTTTGATAGTCGGGATTCTCCGTGATTTCTTTGTAGACCGGGCCACTTTTATCTTTGAATTTGTTCAAATCTTCTTCCGTTTTTATATCGGAAAATTGCAGAGCAATTTGGTCTGGGATGATCAGGTTTATTTCTTCTTTTTCCGGACTCTTGGGTGGTTCCGGCGTGTTTTTTATATTGAGCACATCTTTGTGTTCTTGCTGGGGCGTGAGATCCTTGGTATCTCCCGTATTTCCTGTAGGAGGAAGCGTGGGTGATGCCGGTTCAGCGGCAATCGGGCCGCCCTTTAGCCCATTGTCATTGATTCCTGGCATGTTAGGAGCGGGAGTAGGAGGAGAAACGATAGGTTCTCGTGAGGTGGGTGGAAGCATGGATGCAGTAGGAGTAGCGGTGGCAGGAACCTTGATTTTGTCTTTGTAAGGCGTGCTGAAGTCGTAGGAGCCTTCGTATTGTTGTACTATGGCTGGAGGAGGATTTTGTGCGGCATGAAGGACGTCTGCCGCAGTTGCCATGCCCGGACCAGCGCCGGCAAGAACACCGGCAGCGCTAACGGCAATCTGTTCTGCTTTTTGGAGAGAGAGAGCTGGTTCTGGTTCCTTGGGCATGGGAGGAGTGGCTGGAGATGCTTCTATCTTTGCTGCTTCTGTATCTACCTTCTGCATGAATTCCGCCTGATGTTTCGTTTCGAGCATAGCATGTATGGTGACGTCTCTTTGTTCAGGAGAAAGGGGAGTCAATGTTTTTGGTGATTCGTTTGGAGGAAGATACGCAGTGACCAGAGGCAATGGCACTTCCGGAGAAAAAGAAGTACCCGGTTGTGCGGGTGTTGGTTTGCCAAGTTCAATAGTGTTCATATCATTTCCCATTGGATCTGTTTTTGTTTGATCCTCAAGAATGAGGGCTTATAGTATCACTTCCATTGTTAGATGTCAAATTTGGTCATCCTCCTCGTCTTAGCATTCGCCTTACCTACTATTCGTAGCGCGGCTCATGCTGCAACGTTAGGCGGATTGATCGGCTCGTAAATTCACAAATAAGCATTTGTTCATTAACGAGCCATCAAAAAAAATCGCCTCATCGGCGATTAGGTTCGTTTATGTTCGTGTTAAGAAAATACATAATATATTGCATCGATAATTTCATTATACCTAATAGAACAAATCTATCATAGATATCTGAGGATGCCTTGTCAACCCACTAATATGCTATAGGTAGGGAGAAATCAAATGTCAAGAAGTTCCTATGGTAGTAAGCAGTCTTATTTCTTTTTTAAACCCTCGACGGCTTTAGTCACTATGTCCGGATCTGACAGACTATGGAGATAATCTCTTGGTGTTTCTCCTGAAGGTTTTGCTCCACCCTTGTGAAGTGTTTGCATAGTCTCTTTTGATTTGACAAGCGTGTCTACCGCTGTATTGATCTCTCGTTGCCTGCCTTCTCGTGCTGCTTTTTCTGCTGCTATTCGTTGTCTCGCTGCTTCTTGTGTTGCTCGTGCTTTCCGCACAGCAGCCTCCATGGGGCCGCCCCCTGGTTTTCTTTCTTGTTGAATATCTTCCATACTGCCTCCTTTATATATCCATGTAACCATAGAAAGGAGGTTGTTGTCAATGAGAAGAGGTTATGTTGTTGATCCCTTGCTTACCGTATGGTGTTGCACGTACTCACGGACTGTGGCCACCACTTGTTTGAACTCTTCCTTCTGATCATCAAACAAGTGAGACTCATCCATTTGTCTTAGGGCATCTTCTATAGTTTTAAATCCGTATCCAACAACGAACAATCTCTCAAGATTTCCGACCACTTTTTCCAGTTCTTTGGTAAGACGTTTAGGGTTGGTGGCAAACTCACGCACCTCGAGCATCAAGAGGTACCTGGCGCTTTTTAGATCTCGTATGTGGGTTGCCTCGAGCCACGTTGTTAGTGGAGGTGTCTCCAAAATGGTGTCTGCCTGGGCAAATTGCTGCATTTGTTTTTCTTTTACAGCCTGGGCGATGATATTAACGTATGACATGCGCATGAGGAAGCCCGGTTGTTCTTCTTTTGGTATGCTATCTTTTGGATTGGGCGTATGGTCTCGTAATGCAGTGGTATTCCATACTTCTGCTAGTTTTTTTCTGGTGTTTTCATCGTCAATTCCGGCTATAATAATCATAGCCGTGAGCCATTTGGTGCGCCGTTCGTGATATTGGGGGTTCTCGGGTGCATTTTGTGGCCAAATAGCGTTGCCAGATTCAATGGTTGCAATCATTTCACCTAATTTTTCCATCGTCAATCCAGGTACTTCACTACCAATTCTTTCGATGACATCACGATGTTGCTGCGTGAGTCCAAGAAACAGTTCTAAGCGGCCTGCCGCAAGTACGTTGAAGAAACGCTGCATCGTCTTTTCATCATCGGGATTTAATGTCTGGGTAGTTTGAATGCCTCCCACCAGAAGGTCGATTGCTGTTCGTCTTTTCTCATCAATAATATCTCGACTGGTAAGGAGATTGGCAAATGCATCAAGCGGCATGCCTTGAGAGATGTTTTCTTGTGCTTCGGGTGTTATTGGCATAAGAGGTTAACGGCGTATACTCTTAAAGAGCTTTTATAGTCCAATTCCCTCAGGAAGTCAAGATGGTAGTTGGTAGTGTGGTGATCGGTAGGCGGACGATGAGGCGGCCGCCGAGAATAGTTCCGTTTGCGTCTATTCTGTTGGTGGGAATAAGTTTGCCGCCGTATTGTTTTTCCAAAGTGTCCGCATGAAACGCCATGCCTGTGCCCGTGCCTTTGACGCCTCCTTCCCATTGGGTTCTGCCGCTTTTGAATCCGCCTTCGACAATATCTGGAGGAAAGCCGGTGCCGTTATCATCATACAGGATGTCTATGTGGTGTGGATCTTCACTTTGAAAAGATATGGCAAGCGTGGGTTTATCAATAGGCTTTCCCATTTCCCCGGCGGCACGATAGGCTTTTTGGGTATTTTGAATAATGTTATCAGTGAGCTGTCCCAGCCAGGCTGGCGACCATTGTGTGGTGACATCGGGAATGTCTGAAGGTTTTTGGATAGTAATGTTTAATGCTGGTCTCGTCGAATAGAAATATTTTTGTAGCTCGGCATATAGGTCTGTTGCCATTAACGGTTCTTTGGAGTACTTTTTATTTAAAATATTGTTGCCATTTTCAATAGCCTGACTCATCCTGGCAAAGGAGCGCAGTATGCTAGAGGTAGCCTCTTGATAGTTGAAGTCAGTTTCATTGTTCGTATGTGCTTCAGTGGCAATAAGGGAATACTGGTTTGTTACGCTAAGGGGATTGCCAATATCATGGAGGATTCCGCCTAAATTTTTTTGCAGCACAGAGATTTCTTCTGGACTTTCCTTAGCGATGGTGGTTGCCGGGGGAAGATTCGTGGGTATTGTTTGTTCAATCTTTGTGCGCAAAGATACTCTATCTTTTTCACTATCTTCTTCATAATTACTCAGATTGCGCATCGCATCAAGCAACTCACACTTGCCTTCACTTTCTATGTAAAGATCACGAAGCCAGCTGGGTAAATCCGTTGGTTGGTCTCCTTGGTGTGACGTGCTCCAGGAATCAAAGGCGCTTACCCCTTTCAGAATGATATTTATGTCATCGACTGTTTCTTGATCTTTCTGCGAAGCACCAGCAAGAGCAAATGCATATCGTTTTTCTGTGGGAAAAGGTGTTTCTGGTTTTCCTACTCCAATGAGGATTCGTGGTACCTCTCTCGTTTCAGCCATATATGTAGTTTACTCTGTGGGGGAAGTCCTCGGCAATAGACTCTGTATGGTTTCTCGCAGCGTCTCGATATGAAATGGTTTGATCAGGCAATCAGCAGCGCCCAGGTCCTGACAGCGCTTCTTAACGTCTGGGAATACTTCTGCGGTGACCACAACCACCGGTATGTGTTGCAGTGGTGAATCTTTCTCTTTTATCCGTTGGAGGAATGTGAGGCCGTATTCACCGGGGAGGTGGAGGTTTAAAAGAATAAGTTGTGGCAGATGATCAGGATTTTCCCCAAGAAGTTTTTCTGCATCGGCTGTGGAGTCAACCACTGCAAAGGCCTCTGGAGAAAGACCGACTCCCTTTCCTACGAGTTGGTATAACTGTGCAAGACCTGGTTCATCTTCTATAACCAAAATTTTTGCTTCTTTTGAATTTCCCATAGTATGAGTGTAGCAAATAGATGCGTGTTTTGGCAAATTTTTCCTTACGTATTCACCAATTTATATCCTCGGGTGATGACCGTGATAATTTCGTATGAGCTTTTTTGTGTTTTGAGTTTGGTTCGGACCCGGGCAACCAGTCGGTCTATAGCCCAGTCAGATACGCCCAGTTCCAAAAATTCCGGCCAAACGGCACTGATAATATCTTCCCGCTCCGCAAGCTCGCCAAGTTTGCTTTTCAAAAATGAAAACAGGAGATGTTCTTTTTTCGTAAACTCTGTGTGAGGAGCGGGCAATCCTTTTTGCTTTTTTTGGAGATACTGGGTGAGTAGTGGACAAAAGAGTTGATTATTTTTTACCATGCCTGTATCCCATACATACGGCGCACCATCATAGACATGTTTGCCTTCGGCAATTTTTACCAGGATGTCTTGTTCTGTTTTATTAAGACTCTCAAAGAGTTCCTCTGATTGCAGTATGATTTCCTCATTCGTACAAAGCATATCCAGAAGCTCCTGTTTGGTTTGTGGTAAACGTTTTTCATCGCGCAGTCGAATAAGCGCAAGTTGTAAATATTGCACATGGCCGCCGGAAAGACTGATGAGCCAGTCGTTTATTTTTTCAGGAAGTTTTAGGTGGTAGCGGTCCTGAAACGTATGTAAGATCATGCGAAGATCTGCTTCTTTTGCTGGTTGGATAAAAAGATCGTGAGAAAATACAGAGAGTGATGTTTTGGAAAAAACATCAGGAGCTAGTTGATGAAGCGGCCGGAAACTGGTGAAGACGTAGGAAAGTTTTTGCTTGGCTGCGTCGTGAATACTCTGAAGATTGCTAAAAAATTCCGGCGTTATGGCATCCTTGATACGGTCAAAACGAATAAAAAAGAACGTGGGATAGATGCCTTGCGCCGTCAACAGTGCTGCGATTTTTCGTACACTATCGACGGTAAAAAAGAGGTCTTTGAGTTGAATACTTTCGCGGAAGAGGCGGCTGCTGGTAGTTTTGGTGTTTTCGGAAAGCTTGCTTTCTTCAATAACGTCGACGAGTCGGGTAAGTACCAATGTCCAAAAAGGGAAAATATCGCGCTCTACCAAGTCATTTAAATCCACAGGGATAAAATAATGGGTCATGCCATTATGGATATAGGTTTCCTGGATTTTGGGGTGATGGAGAAAAAATCTGAGGAAGTTGCTTATCCCTACCCGCTTGACGCCGATGAGGGCAACGGAGTTATGGTGGCGGATGTGCTCGCCTAATGCTTTGGCATCACCCTTTCGAAACGAAATAGGATAGGCTTCTTCAATAACATGCATACAACCCCCGTATTGTACTCTTTTGAATGATTTTGTTCTATAAGCTGTCAGGTGTTTGTCAGAAAGAACATCTTGTGGCGTCAAGCAGATGTTACAACAATTGCCCATACTTGTGCTGTCAAGTGCTTTCGCACCTTGATAAATCGATAGAGTATAGTACACAAGGAGGTCCTTATGTGTACGCTAAAAGATGTGACGTATCTTACTCGTCACGTACCACACAGCCAAGATTGGGATGTCGTTGATGGTGGTGGCTTTGCAGTAGATTTTGCATGCGCCGGTTGCGGTCATACGTGCACGGTATCTGCGCCTCGTGACCTTCGAACGCCTGTGACTGCCAGGACAGATGAAGAGCATCTTGAGCTTTTCCGGCAGGTAGCGGAGAAGGATTGTTTGGTGAGGACGATCATGGAGGCCGTTGGTATTGCTCACACAGAAGGAGATTTTCTGCCAAGTTCTAATGAAATCGGTTTTTCAGTGGGGTGAAGAGGAAAAGACCATGGGTATGACCATCATGCGGGAAGAAAGAGAAGAAGGGACTATAGTGAAGTTCGTCTGTTCAGACCAACAACACGGGGATGAGGGTTTCCAAGCGGGCCTTTTGATACTGGATGGGCAAGGCAACCCCAAATACCCATTGAAGGTTGACGAAGAACATTTGGCATTCATTTTGGCTGAGACCATGTTGGATTGGCCGCTGCACTATGCGGTGCTTCAGGCAACCCAGATGTCAGCATGTCTCTGACACGCATTTTCAATAGCTATGCAGGCCCGGGTATCATCCCATTTGATGAAACTCGTTTGGCCTGCATTTTTTTGGAAAAATTATATTTGGAGTTTTATCCCTGGCCCCATGGAAGAAGATATGGTTGCTTTGACCATTTTTCCGCGGCCGACTGCGACAAGTACTGCATTGATGTTGGCGGCTATATGTTCTTCGGGAAATGAGACTTTGCCGACAGAGAAGTGGATAATCGGCTGATCCGGTTCGGTTTTAAAGTTTACCTGGCCATGGGAAAGTTCTTTCACGCGTTTTTCCGGATTATCCGTCACCGTGCCATTTTTGGGGTTGGGCATCAGGCCTTTTGGTCCTAAAATACGTGCAACCTTGGCAAGCTTCGGCATCATGCTCGGATGAGCGACTAAAATATCAAAATTAATGGTTCCTGCCTCTACTTCTTTGAGAATTTCATCATCAGCAATAGCAACGCGAACTTGTTTGCCTGTGCCATGAGGTAAAGACACAGATCCACGCAGTTCTGGTTTTTCCCCCAGACTTACACGATTGAGGTTGATATGGAGTTCCACGGTGCCATCAAATGTTGTGCTGCTGGTTTTTTTGATTAATGCGACAGCTTCATTGGCAGGATAGAATTTGGTTTTGTCGACTAACTTGGCTATTTCCTGATAGCGTTTGGAACGAATTTTTGTTTTTTTCTCTTTTGCTTTTTTTGCCTTCGTTTGCTCGCGAGTCTCACCACTTTCTACTTCCTCTACCAGTTTTTTGAATTCTGGTTTTATATCCGTGCCTTCGATGACGGCCACGCGTTGCCCGCCTTTCATGCCCACGCCTTCGACTTTTACCTTTTTGGATTTTTTGGTCTCGCGGCGAGCCTCGGCTTTTCGTTTTTGTTCTTTTTCTTCTGATTGATCGCCTAAAGTGGCGACTCTGATTTTTCCCATAAGTTTACTCCACTTCTATCCCCATGCTTCGTGCCGTTCCTGCCACAACTTTCATCGCTTGTTCCACGTTGTCGGTGTTAAGATCTGCTAATTTTTCTTTGGCAATAGATTCCACTTGTGCTTTGGTCAATGTTCCTGCTGATTCTTTACTTGGTTTGCCACTGCCTTTTTCAATTGCCAGCGCCTTTTTAATCATGGCGGCAACCGGCGGGAGTTTGGTGATGAAAGAAAACGTGCGATCTTCATAGACAGTGATAACAGCAGGAATTATCTGGCCTTTGAGTTTGGCCGTTCGTTCATTGTAGGCTTTGATAAACTCCATGATGGGGAGTCCGTGTTGACCTAAAGCGGGGCCGACCGGAGGAGCAGGCGTGGCAACGGCTGCAGGAAGATTCAGCTTGATAATGGTTTTAACTTTTTTTACTGCCATACGAAACCTCTTGGTCTCTCCTTCACCTTGCGGCGAAGTAACGGTATTATAGCTTACTTACTTGTAGAAAGTCCAATTCGACTGGTGTTTCGCGGCCGAAAATGGAAACGAGGACTTTAATTTTCCCTTTGGCTTCGTCAATGGCATCCACTGTTCCTAAAAAGTCGGCAAATGGACCATCCACGATTTTTACTGCTTCGCCCACAGAAAATGTCGCTTTGTATTTGGGCGCTTCCATTTGCATAAACTTCAAAATCGTTACTACTTCGCTTTCTGAAATTGGCGTGGGTTTGTTGGCCGCTCCCACAAATGCGGTGACGCCCTGGGTCGTCCGCACTGCTAACCATGTTTCATCATCGAGAATCATTTTTACTAAAATGTAGCCAGGGAAAATTTTTTCTTTCTGTTCTTCTTTTTTGCCGTGGCGTACAATGACCACATTTCGAGTAGGGACGATAATCTCAAAAATTTTACCCTCGAGCTTCATGGTTTCAATGCGCTGTTTGAGGTTGGTCGCTACTTTATTTTCGTGGCCAGAGTAAGTGTGCACGACATACCATTTTGCTCTGGAGTCTACGGGGATGGGCTCCTGCAATATTGTTTGTTGTGTCTGATCTATTGTTGGCGTATCCATATTACTTTATGAGTACTGATGTTATCTTCACTAGTGCGATGTCTAATCCGCCGATAAAAGCTCCTACCACTGCGGAAATCACAATCACCATGACGGTGAGCTTGATCGTTTCTTCCCGTGTGGGCCACGTAACTTTTTTGAGCTCCGCAATGACTTCTTTCACAAACTGCACTGGTTGGACAGATCCAATTTTTGTTTGTTCCATGCTCTAATACTATCACGTCTTTTTGCCTAAACAAAGACCCCTTTCGGGGGTCAATAGTACCTATAATAACACCACTTGCCGGAAAAGTAAAGTATTACTGTTTATGCAGACACGCGGCCATTTCACTTCTTACCCTGGCAACAGCGTTTTTGTATGCATCTATGAGCCTCTGATCTTTTTCCCAAAATGGATCGCACAGAGCCTTATTTGATCCGCAAAAATGGCGAAATGCAAGTTCCAGTTTGTCGGGGTTTATTTCACCTAACTGATACGATCTCTGGTTGCCGTCGGAACAACTTCCGATGGGCCTCCCGTTATCATGCATTGACCCCCAAAATTTTGCTGCGGTTGTGCAGGTGGCCTGACCCAGATTTCGGGAATCCGGCGTCGTACTCGATACTCCCAACGCATTGAAACAGTCTGTTGCCAAAGCTCCCCATGTTTTGAATTGCGCTTCATAGAGAAATTGACTCCATGAATACGGTCCCAAATCACCAGTCCGGTTTGTAACGCATACGGTTGTTCTGCATACCGTTTCATTTGGATTTCCCTGAAGAACTAGATTTGATGTGCCGTCGAAGGTGAGTCCCCGTACTTCTCCTGCTATGGTACCGACTATAAATTCGGCGGGGGTACAAGTGTATTTGCTTACGTTGAGGGCAAGTGCAATAAGCCCATCGGATATGTATGTGTTTCCCGGCCCGTTGGTTACATTGCTTGGATTGGAGGCGGTGCAGAAGTTGCCCGCGGCGGCGGGAGCCGGCGTTTCTGTGGGCGCCGCACCACCGCCCTCCAATTCGCATTTCGTCCCACGCTGGGCTTGCACGCTTGCTGGGATAAGCATGCAGGAGGAGGTAAGTCGCCAAGTTTTGTCGACAGCATACGTTCCACCGTGGGGTAGACTATTCGGGTCATTTGGATCAGTGGTCGCCGCAAGTACATTCCCACTTCCTTGATTTTTATTGGTAAATCCATCATTCTTTGGTAATTTGTCTTTGATAGCATTAGGATGAAAGGCAAAAAGAGCACCCATTTGACCGATTGCCTGGTCTGCAATATCTTTCATGCCAGGCGTTTTAATGGTTGCCGTATTGGTAGTTACTAATGTAGCTTTGTATTTGTTGTATGTATAACATTTTCCACTTGAATCACAGACTTTTTCTTCACCAGTAATAAGACTCCAAGCGCTGGTTACGATGTCGAAAATTGTTGAAAAAATTGCTTCTATCGGACCGGTTACTGGTACCTTTACCGCAGCAACTTGTTTCGGATCAATTTTAGCGCCGCAATGAAATCGTTTGGCATATTGGTCGGCGAGTGTGAATTTGCCGTCAGCTCCTTTTACGGCGATTTTCGGATCTCGTATTTGCCACTTAAGGCCGCTTGGTTTTCCTGGCACCAAAATACTACTGAGGTCGTGAAGATTTGCCTGAAGATCAGGATAAATGTCGGGTAATTTTGCTTTCGCAGCATTTTTGGCATATTTTTCTTCACTACTTTTATCGCTTCCGACAAACTGCGATTTTGTACATCCCGGATCATAAACTTCATTGTATTGTCCCAACTCTTCCGGGGATCCGAGTGGGTATTCCTGATCGCTGGGATTTTGAACTTGATCTACGAGTGCGCTGGGTAAAAGTTTACCCTGGCGAAACACTTCGTCTAGTTTATTATTTGGTACAGAAGCATCATAAAAGGTAGCTCCTTCAAAGAAAGAGGTATCTAAGCCTGTGCCATCGCCTTTTACAGAGCTTCCAATGCTGACATCAGGATTTTGTTTTGTTTCGACGGTTTTGGGTACCTCAAGCGGATCATTTGGCAAAAACTCTCCTGCCGGAGGTCGTTTGGCTGCGGTCAAAAGGCCCGGGGGAATATCTTTACAATTATTTATTACCGGTATAGTCCACCAGTCTTTGTATCGAAAATCCATAAAACTTCCTGTATCTCTGACGATGATCCGCATATCCGGACCAGCGACTGTCCCCAATACAGCGTGACAGGGGATAGCCACAAGTTGCGCTCGTCCGTTTGACTCGTTTTGGGTATATAAACTTAAAAGTTTCGGGTCGACATTTATATTGAACAGATGAATCGTATACCCGGAGGCCACTGAGTCTGCCGCGGTATCGTGAATCACGATGTCGGTGGGTGAAGCATAGAGGACTACATACGAATACCCGCCACCGAGCTCATATCCTTGTTTTGGCGAATACATGGTGGCCCCACCACTCGCTCGAATCGAGCCAATACCGGGCACTGCGGTATTTGAGCTGTCCAGACCCGATCCGGATCTGCTTTTTACTTGTCCCAAGTAGGTAAATATGGGATTATGGTTTTCTGCATCGCCGATTAATGTAGAAAGCTGCGGCGCCTTGGGTTCGGCTCCGACGTGATCCTGTAAGACTGCTGGGAAATTTGCATCAATCCAGCCCCGCAACCTTACATTAATATCTGGATCGCTTGTCGCCGCAGTAGTGCGTGTTGCTGCAGAAACTTTTTGCGTACCTCCTATGAGAATGAAGAGTACCAGCAATAGGATCCACTTTAATGGAGGTTTCATTCCTTTAATAATACCATAAAAAACCCGCCCCGTTGCCAAAGTACCTTTTGTAGATACTCCGACTCCGGAGCGGTGAGCGACATAGACAGATCAGGTTGGATCGATGTAGTAGTCAGGTCCGTCGGACTCCATGAATCCTTCCATCATCCAGCCGTTAAAGCCATCGGCAAATTGCACTTGCCACCAAGTCGAAGCCCCGCCGCATGCAGGACCGCCGATAATGGTGAACACTTCGCCAAAATTGGCTGTGCGCGTGATGGGGTTGCCTTGTCCCGGCCCACTACGGACGCGGCCATTTCCATAACGGGTATTGGTAGCACGCTGCGCAGTTGAACCAATGCTTATGCGTGATGCAGGCGCATTTTGGCACAGGACTGCGCCGATTGACTTGGGGTTCTGGTTGGTGTTGCTCGACTGGGACTGATTTCCTCCAGTCGCACCGCCGGGCTGCCAGGCTGGTGTAAAACTCGCCGAGATATATCTTCCGCACGAACTATTCCAAGTTGCGTTGGGCGATAGAAGGCGATGTTTGTTTGTGCCATCGATGTTCATGATGTAGGTGTCATCTGCCTCCTGACTATTTCCACCAGGTGCACCGACAAATGCTATCTGTGAACCGTCAGGTGACCAGGTACCACCTTCAAAACCTCCCGCTGTTCCATCGTTAGTGAGATTCCTCGGATTGGTCCCATCTGCATTCATTACAAACATATCCCTTCCGCTGTTGCCGGTATTGGTCCCAGCGAAGAGAATACGGGTTCCATCTGGCGACCAGGGAGGATTTGTGTCGCTCCAGCCATTGGTCAGGCGCTGCACGTTGGATCCATCGACATTCATGATGAATATGTTCGATGCGCCGAATGCAATTCGGCTGCCGTCAGGTGACCATGAGGGGTCGATACCAAAATCTGTAAGTTGACGCTGATTGGAGCCGTCAATGTTGATCACATATATCCCCCCATTTGAGGAATTAGAAAATGTGATTTGTCGTCCATTAGGAGACCAGGAACCGACGGAATCATGTTCATTGTTTGTTAAACGTCGAAGGTTTGTTCCATCGGCATTGACAACAAAGATGTTTCTGTTGCCCTTCCAGTTCCAATCAGGGGCACCATCAACACTGAACATGCTAACCAAAAGTTGCGTGCCATCTGGTGACCATGCTACAGAGGGGCGACCATCCGATGGATATGCTAAAACCTCCCGCATGCCTGAACCATCGGGGTTCACGGTCATGAGATGGATGCCGTTGCAAAAGAATTGAAAAGCAATCTTTGCAAGGCCGGCAGCATGTGTGGGCAAGATGTTTGTGAATGCCACAACGAAGACGATAGCCACGGTTAGGAACCTCTGAGTTGATTTGTTGAACATGTCCAATTTCCTTATGTATTGAATCTCACGAGAGAGTAGGAAGGCGGATTTACCTCCATATATCCACTTATCTATCTATGTCAAAGAGCCTTAAGAAACGCAAGTTTTGAGCACGATTTGCTCTCGCTTATGTCTTAGTTCAAGTATACTATGAATTGCGGTAGTTAGCAACTATAGGGTATGAAAAACCGCTCCTTTGTTATGTCCCGATTGCTCGGAAAATGACGCCGGAGCGGTGTGGTTAAAAATAGACAGATATTTTCCTTCATGTTATGCTTACGCATAGAATGAAGAATTTTGCAAAAGAGCTCAAAAAATTTTTCCGATTATTTTTTGCTGCGCATGGTGCTTTTACCAGCGATAAAGTTGACAGCAAAACCTATCGAAAAAGCGGACTTTTACAACTTATTTCTATCGTACCTGCGAGTATCGTTTTGATCTTCATTTTACGATCATATGGACTCGAAGCCGCTCTGGTTGGGTTTTTGGTAATCGCTCTTCTCACGGTACTCGCTGACCTTTGGTCGCGACGCCCGTAAATTTGGGATGGGATATGAAAATCCCACCCCATACGCATTACTGCGCAGCGAACATGATTGATCCGGCAGGACTCCGATACAACGTCTCAAAGACATTGCTGTAATTGCGCCAGATCACTTCTACAAGCCCTAGGATCTTCCCGGGTTCTTTGTAGATTTTCCCGAAGGCCTCCTTTGCCCCGGCAATTCCAATGTCCGTGAGCGTATCTGCCAGAGTCGCGAGTTCTCCTGCGTCTTTCGCTTCCATCATTTCCGCCTTGAACGTTGCAAAGTCCTTCGCGAACAATGCATCCGCCGCGGCATTGAGATGCGGACCAAAGGCGTTGACGATTGCGGGATAGTGCTCCGCAGCTACTTCAAAGATAGTTCCGACATGAGACCCCGCAATGGACAGTACATCGGCTATCGCCTGGAAGAGGTTCATCGTCTTTGCGCCTCGTCCCGTTTCATCAGTTGCGTCAAGAAAGACACTGACTGATTCGTTAGGCCTATTGAACTTCACCGACAATCGTATGGTCGCATTTGGCGCCAGAATTTTGTTCTGGACGTAGAAATTGGATGCGCCGCCCGCAGGTTGAACATTGGGACTCCCGGTAGTCGAGATGGTCAGATTTACCCACGAACGTCGGGGATTCGTAACCTCGAGTGTCACAATGTCGCATGGAGATCCGGTCCATGATGCCTTGCCGTCCACCACTTGGTAGGCAAGACTCTTGTCCACTGTGATCGAGTGGATCGGGCAGGGAGGTGCTTGTGCAGTTGCAGGTTCGATATAGTAGTCAGGCCCTTCGGGTTCGATGAATCCCTCCATCATCCAGCCCGTGAATCCGTCATCGAAGCGCACCTGCCACCAGGCGGAATCTCCACCGCAGGAAGGACCATTGATGATGGTAAATACCTCCCCGAAGTTGGCAGTCCGTATGATGGCAAACTGCTGGCTTGGTCCACTACGCACTCTTCCGTTTCCATACTTGGTGTTCGTGGCGCGTTGAGCTCTGGATCCAAGAAAAACTCTGCTTGGTGGAGCGCCGGAACAGAGATTGACGCCTGTTTGCGTGTTCACCGGCACAATAAACGTAGTTTCCGCCTGACCCTCCATAAGCCAACCAGTGATTCCTTGATAGGAAACCTTTACCCATGTGCCGTCTGGGCCGCAAAACTTGTCAAGCACGACGATGATTGTGCCTTTGGGAACTTTTGTGAGCATGACCGTGTTGTTCGGGTCAGTCGTAGGGTTTTGTTGCAGCCATTGTCCGGTTGGACCATCGCCAAGAACAACACCAGACTCACCGACATTCAGCCGTCCACATGGCGGGGTTTGGGCGCGAATAGGGGCTATTCCAACGACATTGATCGTGAAGATCAATCCGACAAGGATGAACAGAATTCGACGCAACATTTCCCATTTCCTTATCTACGAGAAACCGGACGAGAAAAGGGGAGGCGAATACGGGCCGGTACCCTGTAAACTAGACGTAGTGTCCGAGGTTTGAAACAATAATAAAACGTTTCATGCGAAAGGAGCTCATCTATGCCAGCAGGAAAAATTACACCACCGGAAATCCGGGAACAAATCTTGAATCGTATTAAA
>OBEQ011391848.1_pt1 | contig 17202 bp, 18 predicted proteins | sample 1670901 | NCBI WGS metagenome assembly OBEQ01 (sample SAMEA104232315, study PRJEB22302) | groundwater metagenome | biome: forest; feature: aquifer; material: groundwater | place: USA | collected 2011-08-07 | depth 5.4 m
CCTTCTTACTGATTACTTATGACACTTCTGGCAATCGGTCGTTGCAAAGGCCGTCTGACCGTCATGACATTTGCCGCAGAACTTGTTCTGGTAGAGGTCGTCCATCTTCATGCCTGAACCGCCCTTTTTATATTTGAAGATCGCGGTATGGCAGTTGGCGCAATCGAACATCGCCGTATGCACCTGGTGGCTGAATATTGCGGCCGACATATTGCCCGAAGGATAACTGAAGTCCTTCTTCAGGGCCGCCATGTTGTGGCACTTGGCGCAGTCCTTTGCAGCGAATGCAATCCTGCCGTTATGGCACCTGCCGCAGTTGCCGCCTTTGTACATCTCGTCCATTACTATATTCGAGGTGCCTTTTTTCATCTGGAAGAGTTTAGGGTGGCACTCGCCGCAGCCGTACTTCTTCGCGTGGTTCTGGTGTGAAAACGTCACAGGGATGCCGGAGTTGGCGTAGGTAAATATCGTAAGGTTATGGCAGTCGTTGCATGTATCTTTGTTCAGGGTCATCTCTTTGTGGGGCATCATGACGTGGCACTGGTTGCAATGCACACCAAGGCCGAGATGTTTCGGATGGGAAAACTTCCCCTTTGAGTCAAGGGAAAATTTTTCGTAGGAGTGGCACCCGAAACAAGGGAGAGAGGAATCTTTCAACGAGGCTATCATCGGCGACTCCTTCTCCTGGACGACCGGCTTTTCGCCGGCCTTCCATCTGTTACAGGAAAAAAGCAGCAGGACGATGGACAGGACCGCTAATCTTCTCACCATCTTTCCCCCTAATCCTTTTTATTCTTTTTCGCATCCGGAAATAACATCTCGTATTCAATGGGGTGGTGATGTTTCAGTGTCTCCGTCGATATCTTTCCGGTTATCCAGATCCAGCTCATCGGGAAATTCTCGGGTTTGAGGTGTTCGTTGTAGAAGTGCCAGAAGAGGATGAAGACGATCGCCAGGAGCGCCTCGTCGCTGTGCATGATCGACAGGAGCTCCCATATCCAGGCGGTGGCAAACCCGGGGATTATATGCGATACGAGCATCGGAAAGGCGAGGGCAAAACCTGAGAAACCGATGATGAACATGCCCCAGAAGACCGCCCAGTAGTCGAATTTCTGGGCATAGGAGTATTTTCCGAACCTCGGCTTTTCCTTTGACAGTCCGAAGAAATACAAGAAATTCTGTATCACATCAAAGATGTCCTTGGGTAGGGGTATGACCGTTGTCTTCAAGTTGACAGTCATCCGTTTCGTGGCGAACAGATAGAAGAGGTAGATGACGTGCCAGATAAAGTCGAGGAGCATGGTGATCCCGGCTACCCTGTGGATGATGCCGGCGGTCTCAGGCCCACCCCATACGCGTATCCACCAGCTTGATACGCCTGCGGGTTCATGTGCGTATTTCAGGCCCCATCCCGTAAAACTGAGGAGAAGAAATGTAGTAAACATGAGAATGTGTTGTATCCTGAAGGTTACATTGAACCTCTCTATTTCCTTGGGTATTTCCTGGGTAGATGTCGTGGACATTATTCGTGCCCCCCTTTCCTGAAGATAGCGTCTCTGATGTCGGAGAATGTCTCAAGCAGCACATGAGAGATGATAAAGGTGAAGACCCCCAACACCAGGAATATCAGCGCCTTTTCAGTGTAATGAGGTATCGGTCCGGGCCGTTTATGGGTGATGGCCGGTATGAACTTCTCGTTGGCCCCTTTATGGCACTTGCCGCAAGTTTGAAGCCGGTTGTTGCCGAAGACAGGGGAAGCAGGATCGTTTTTGGACAGTATATCGTGAGAATTGTGACAGCTTGAGCAGACCGGGACTTTTGTATGCCCAAGGTGGAGTTTCCTCCCGTGGAAACTCTCCTTGAAGCTGTCCATTACATTTTCTTCAAGGTTATATTTCTCTATTATCTGTTTGTTCCCATGACACTTGCCGCAGGTTTCAACCTGCTGCTGGCGACTGACCTTCGATGCCGGGTTCTTAACAGGAACAATGTAATGAGGCGATCCATGACAATCGATGCAAAGTGCGCCGTCCGTCTGGTGTTTTTCGATGACGTTTCTGCCGTGTACACTCGCTAGGACCTTTTGATAAATCTCTCCGTGACACTTACTGCAGGCCGCCGCCGCAACAGGGTCTACAGGGTATTTCTTGGAGATCTTTGATGACAGAGAGAGGACATCTTCAGGCACCGATGCGCCAGGTGAGGAGTGCGGATTGTCCGTGAATTTCATGTGACAGTCGGTACAGGCCAGCGCGCCGTGGACCGATGTCTGAAACTTTTCGGAATCCACATTTAGCTCGATAAGATTACCAGCAGTCGTCTTGATTCTCCCCTTCATGGAACTGTGACATGCAAGACAGTTCGCTGATTCCTGCGCCGAGACTGCGAAGGGGAGAACGAGGGCGAGGACCAACAAAGGTGCTGCAAAAAACATGACCTTATTGTATGGCATAAGCACCTCAATCATTGAATTATAGCTATTACTAACGAATAGCTTCATAAACCTAGAATTGAAATTAGCAGGCTGTATATAAACAAAATTACTCTTATTTGTCCAATTTAAGAAATTTATAGATTTATTAATAAAAAAAATAGGCTTAAAAAACAATGTGCCATCTACTGCCGCAGGGGAATTACTCCCTCCCAGCAAACCCGATAATGGAAATCTTTGATTTATCAGCTTTTTTAAGTAATTCTTCCTTATTAAGAAGTATGCTCTTCTTTACCTCGACGGCCAACACGCGCGCCTCTGCCTCCATCATCGCCCGGAGTGTGTCCATACCCACTACCGGCACATCGAACCTCATGTCCTGCCGCGGCTTGCTCACCTTAACAACCACTGCGCCGCGCCCGGCGAGTTTTCCGCCCCTTCGTATAGCCTCATCAGTACCCTCGATTGCTTCAACCGCCATCACGGCCAGGTTTTTCACTACAACTGTCTGGCCTATGTCCAATCTGCCTATCTCCTTTGCCATTCTGAAGCCAAAGGCGATGTCTTTCCATTCTTCTTCTGAAGGAGCGCCCTTTGTCAGGACTCCTTCGGGAGTCAAAAGCCGAGAGCTGAAGTCGGTGGTATTGAGTAGGGTAATGCCGTCTTTTTCCAGCTCTTTTGTAACGGCGAGAAGGATCGCGTCGTCACTCCGGTCCTTCAGAGAAAAGAGCACCCTGACCGCGCGCAGATCAGGCGTTATTCTGCTTTTATATAAAAGTGATTTTGGGACCTTGCCTGCCATAACCGCCTCTTTTATGCCTGCTTTTTTCAAAGCATCGATAACGGAACCGAGTTTGCCGACGCTTATCCATTTTATCTCGTCGACTGCAGAGGCGAGCGCCTTTTCAGCGACAGGTTCAAGTCCGATGGCGAATACATAATGTCCCTTTGCCCGGGCCTCCTGCGCAATGGCGAGGGGCAGTTCACCGCTGCCGCATATCAGACCAAGCTTCTTCATCAGTCTATCTGCAGATCCCCCGTTTATTTTTTCCGATGAATTCCACAAGGTGCCTGATCTCATCCGAATCCGGAAACTCCTCCTGCACCTTCTTCAGCGCGTCCTTGAGGGTGCGCTTTTCTCTGAAAAGGATCTTGTATGCCTTCTTGATCTCGTTGATCGTTTTTTCAGGAAAACCATGCCGCTGGAGACCGATGGTGTTTGGGCCGAAGAGTTTTGCCCTGGCGCCCGCCGCTATCATATAGGGCGGGATATCCTGTCCGATGCCGCTGAAACCTCCCACCATGGCATATCTTCCTATTCGTGTGAACTGGTGTATCGCCACGACGCCGCCGATGTATGCATGGTCTTCGACGAGGACGTGGCCGGCCAGGGTAGCCGCATTGGTCATGATGACATTACTGCCGATCTTACAGTCATGGGCGATGTGAACATAGGCCATTAGGAAATTGTTGTCGCCAATCGATGTTGCGCCGTCGCCGCCGACAGAAGCACGATGTATTGAGGCGTATTCACGGACGATGTTGCCGCTGCCGATAGAAAGCCTGGTCTCTTCGCCCTTATATTTGAGGTCTTGGGGAGGGACGCCGATGCTCGCGAAGGGATGAATAACACAGTTTTCTCCGATCTCGGTAATGCCTTCGACTATTACGTTCGAAAGCAGTCTGGTCCCCTTTTTAATTCTCGCTCCGCCCTTTATTATGCAGAAGGGGCCGATCTCGACATTTCCGTCTATTTCGGCCTTTGGGTCCACTATCGCAGAGGAATGGATTTTCGTTTTCATTATCTTCAGATCTCCTTGTCGGTTACCATGGCGGTAAATTCGGCCTCGGAGACTAATTTCCCGTCGACAGTCGCGGTACCGGAGAATCTCCAGACATTTCCCCTCTGCTTCAGTACCTTGATGTCCAACATTACCTGATCACCCGGCACTACCGGGCGCCTGAATTTTGCATTGTCAATACTCATGAAATAAACTGCTTTTCCTTCAACGCCGGAACGAAACGCCATGACCCCCGCAACCTGGGCCATTGCCTCTATGATGAGCACACCCGGCATGATCGGCTGTCCCGGAAAATGTCCCTGGAAGAAGGGCTCATTAATTGTGACGTTCTTAACACCGGTAGCGCTCACGCCCGGCTGAAAATCGGCAATCCTGTCCACAAGGAGAAACGGGTATCTGTGAGGAAGCAGCTTCATTATTTCATTTACTGTCATCATAAGTATCCCCCTTTTCCAATTTACTTAGTCTGTTTTCAAGTTCTCTTATCTTTTTGCTCATTTCGGGAAGTTTCGCGAAGACGGCCTGCGCCCGTAGCCATATGTTGTGTGGAATGGCAGGGGATCCCGAATACGTTCCTTTTGCTACGCGCCCGGAGATCCCGGATTGTGCCGTAAGTATCGTTCCGGAATCTATCGAGGCATGGTCGGCTACCCCTGCCTGGCCGGCCAAAATCACAAAACTCCCGATCTCGCTGCTTCCCCCTATCCCCACCTGTGAGACGACCAAGGTCTTTTCACCGATCTTGACGTTATGTGCGATCTGCACCAAATTATCTATTTTGGAACCCTTCCCTATAATGGTATTGCCGAGGGTCGCACGGTCTATAGAGACGTTTGAGCCGATCTCGACATCGTCTTCGATGATGACCCCTCCCACCTGCGGTATCTTGTAATGCACTCCATTTTCGAAGACGTAGCCGAAGCCGTCGGACCCGACGACCGTGCCGGAATGAACGATTACCCGGTCTCCAATCATGACTTTATCCCTCACAGTTACGTTCGGGTAGAGGAAGCAGTTGCAGCCTATTTTCGATCCTTCACCTATGAAAACGCCGGGCGAAATGACAGACCCATCACCGATAGACACATTTTTATCCACAAAGGCAAATGAAGATATGGTCACCCCTCTGCCGATTCTTGCCTCATCTGCCACATATGCCTTGTCGCTGATGCCGGGTTCCCGATAAGAGACAGGATAAAAGCATTCTATCGCCTTGGCGAAAGCGTAATGCGGATTTGGCACCCTTAACTGGGGCACCCCTATCTCTTCTAAGGGCTCCTTGACTATAACGCAGGAGGCCTTGCTACTGCGGAGGTCTTGCAGGAACCTGGCAGAGGAGAGGAAGGTTATGTCCCCTTTACCTGCATCTTTGATTCCTGCAACCCCTGTAATTTCCGTATCAGGGTCGCCTATTATCGTGCCGTTTACGATATCAGAAAAGTCTCTTAATTTCATGGAATCTGCCAGTGAATCCGAAGGTTATGGCACATGCCTCACAACCTAAATTTCACAACTTCCTTTCCTGGGTGAGTGATTGCAGCGACTCAAATGAGCGGTCCGGCAGTTTATACTCAGATAAAGAATGCCACCTGCTCCGGAGAAGCAGGTGGCGTGAAACTGGAATACTATTTTGGCAAAGGCGACACTACTTCTTGGTTTTGGCCTTTGACTCATTGTACTTCTTTATCACTGCGCCGGTCAGGTTGATTTCCTTCTTGGAATAGAGGACCAGTCCATCGGCATTTTCCAGGATCATTGTATATCCCGCATCTTCCCCCATTTTATCGACGATGGCCCGTATTTCTTTCAAAATTTCTCCTGTCAGATCGCTCTCTCGTTTCTTGACTTCGTTTTGGGAATCGGTGACCAGTCTCTGATATTCCCTGAGTAATCTTTCGAGTTCGTCATCTTTCGCTTTCTTTGCCTCGGCTGACAGTACGGAAGACTGTTTTTCAAGGTCCGCTTTCAGCTTCTCAATTTCTTTGCCTTTTTCATCCAGCACGGACTGCTTCGACTTGATCAATACCTCGAGGTCGGACTTTGCCTTCTTGCCCGAATCCGATTCGTTCAATGTCTTCATCAGGTCTACGATGCCCACCTTCATGTCTGCATGGACACTGGTTACCGAGAACAGAACAAAGATACCCAACAGCAATAACGTTTTTTTCATCGCTTTCTCCTTTTCCTCTAGAAAAAGCTTCCGAAGGCAAATTCAAATTTGCCGGAGCTTTCACCAGGGTGTTTCTGAATATTATAACCCCATTCAATCCTGATGGGGCCGATCGGCGAGATCCATCTGAGCCCTGTACCGGTCGTATATCTTAACTTTCCGAAATCAGTAAAATCTTCATAAGAGTTGCCGGCATCGAAAAAGACGACGCCCTTCAACTTCATCTCAGGGAGTATAGGGAAGATATATTCAGCATTGAATACGAGTTCAGTAGTGCCGCCTATCGGATCCGGGTCCTTAGGCCCCGCTTCGCCGAACCCCAACCCCCTCACCGTGTATATGCCTCCCACGTAAAACCTTTCATAAAGAGGCACCTGGTTGCCAAAAAGCCCCTTCGCGTAACCAACGCGACCCCTCAGCATCACACTTGTCGGACCAAAGGGGAAATACCATGCCGAATCCGCAGATGTCTTGAAAAAGTAGTTGTCGCCTCCGATTCCCGCATATGTCAGTGAAAGGGAGTTCCTTGATCCCCGTGACGGGTCGAGGAAGTTGTCCCGCGAATCTCTTGTGATTGTCGGGGTGATGCTGCTCGTGGATTTTGTCCCCTGCTGGCTACCAATAATGCTCGATGAACCCGGTTTGACATTCGAGATAGTCGCCCTTTCAAAATTATAGGATAAGTCGGCATTCCAGTATTCGGAAAAATTCTTTCCAAGACCGACGAAAAACCCATATGCTTTTTTATTGTATTCAGTGTAATCGCGAGTCGTTTTGTAAATGCCGGTGTTCAGGGCAACAGGTTTGTTGAGAAACCACGGGTCCCGAAACGAGATTTCGTAAAGCGAACTTAGTCCGCCGAGCTCGCCTTTGATTTTCAGATATTGGCCTTTTCCGAAGAGGTTCCCCTGGGTAAGGTCCGCGGTCGCAATGAACTTATCGACCGAGCTGTATCCTCCGCCGATGCTCAGGAACCCCGTTGGCCGTTCCTTGACCCTGACATCGAGGTCTACCACCTTTTCTTCATATTTCGGTTTCGGCACTATGTCGACGGAATCGAAAAACTGGAGGTTGTTGATCCTCTCATAAGTCCTCTTCAGCTTTGAGCTGCTGAAGGTCTCGCCTTCGTCGAATCTGATTTCTCTCCTGATGACGTTGTCCCTGGTCTTTGTATTGCCTGATACCTCGATCCGGCCGACCCGGTATTTCTCTCCTTCGCTTATGGCGAGGGAAACGCGCACTGTCTTGTCTTTTTCATCGGGGACGAGATCGGGCATTACAGAAACAAGCGCGTACCCGTTGTCGGAATAGAGTGAGGAGATCGCCTGTATGTTTTTTTCGAGCTGGCTTTTTCTGAATACACTGTTTGGGGAAATTGTTATCAGTTTTCTTATGGCGGCATCGTCGTAGACCTTGTTCCCGCTAAAATCTACGGACGAGACCTTATACTGGTCGCCCTCGGATACCCTGACCGTTATGGTCATGCCTTTTTTTTCTTTGTCGACCGCGATCTCGGGTTCGGCAACGACCGCTTTGATATACCCGTTATCAAAATAAAGGGCCTTTATTTTATCAACATCCCCTTCCATCCGGGCTTTTTTGTAATATCCCGACGATGTCACAAATGAAAAAAGCCACCATTCCTTCGTTTCCATCGCCTTCTTGATCTTCGACGAAGAAATGTTCTTATTGCCTTCGACAAAGATTTTCCTTATCTTTATCTTCGGTCCTTCGTCTATCTGGTAAGTGAGGCCTATCTCGTCTTCAGATACCTTCTTGGTGACCGGGACTATATTAGCGAGCCAATAGCCTTCCTCCTCATAAAAATTCTTTATTTTAAGGGCATTATCCTGTATCAGGACCGTATCGGCGATCGCCCCTGCGGTGATTGTTATCTTTTCCTTCAGCTTGGTGTCATCGATTTCCTTATTGCCCTGGAAATCGACCTTGATGATCGTGGGCTTCTCCTTGACGATATAAATGAGTCTGACGCCGCCTTCGAACGGTTCGATCTCGACTCTCACATCGTCGAAGTACCCCATTTTGAAAATAGACTTGATGTCCTCGTTTATTTTGTCCTGAGAGACGGGATCACCTATTTTCTGAGTGACCTTGGCCTTGATTGCACCTTCCTCTATGCGTTTTAGACCTTGGATGTCGATCTTATTGACAACAGGCAGCGCCTCCGCGAAGGCGATGCCGGAGGTAAGAATAATAAACAATAGTATTAATAACGGCTTGCGCATATTTCTCTCCATGGTCTATAGTACGACTAAGACTGAAAACTCGATAAGTATAGCACTTGGATAGGGGGAAAAGTAAACAAGAAAATGGGACAAGAGTTACATCACAAGGGCCTTTTTTAATATTTTCGGTATCAATAATAAATAATTATGATTAACTGATTAATTTATTTTATTTGACCAAGAGATAAAAGGTGTTTTAAGCTTTTTAGCGCTTACAATTTGGCATTTATTGGGCTACGAAAAAAAATCACCATAAAGTAAGGAGGATTAGATGAAGAAGTATAATACGCCGTTGCTTGATGAGTTGGAAAAAGGTCCATGGCCGAGCTTCGTCACCGAGATGAAGAAGGCCGCAAAGAACAACGAGATGTCAAACGATGCGGTAGGACATCTGGAGAAGTGTTACAACACCAAGATGGGTTACTGGAAACACGGTGGTATAGTCGGTGTCCTCGGTTACGGAGGCGGAGTCATCGGAAGATATTCTGAATTAGGGGAGGAGTTCCCGGGAGTAGCGCATTTCCACACCGTCAGATTAAATCAGCCGAGCGCATTCTTCTATACGAGCAAGGCACTGAAAGAGATATGTGACATCTGGGACAAGTATGGAAGCGGTCTCACAAACGTGCATGGCTCAACCGGCGACCTTGTGCTTCTCGGCACGAAGACGGATGCTCTGGAAGCGATATTCGCAGAGTATTCCTCCCGCGGATGGGACCTCGGCAGTTCCGGTTCGGCGCTCAGGACCCCGAGCTGCTGTGTAGGACCGGCCCGCTGCGAATGGTCCAACTATGATACTCTCGGTCTCAATTACGCCCTCACCCAGGAATTCCAGGATGAGATGCACAGGCCGATGTTCTCGTACAAATTCAAGTTCAAACTGTCAGGCTGTGCCTGCGACTGCGTCGCCTCCATCGCCCGTTCGGACATGTCCATCATCGGTACCTGGAAAGGCGATATCCAGATCGACCAGAAGGAAGTAAAAAATTATTCCTCGAAAATGGATATCAACGCTGAGGTCATCAATATGTGCCCTACCCAGTGCATGAGCTATGACGGGAAAGAGCTGACGATCAACAACGCAGAGTGCAACAGGTGCATGCACTGTATTAGCAGGATGACAAAGGCCTTAAGGCCGGGCAAAGAAAAGGGAGCTACGATCTGCATAGGTAGTAAGGCCCCGATCGTTGTCGGCTCTCTGCTTTCATGGGTTGTAGTCCCCTTTATCAAGCTTGAGCCGCCTTATACGGAACTGAAAGATTTAATCAGAAAAATATGGGATTGGTGGGATGATAACGCAAAACCGAGAGAGAGGATCGGCGAGGTCATTGAGATGAAAGGTATGAGGTCATTCCTCGAGGCTATTGGTGTGCCGCCTATGCCGCAGCAGATCAAAGAGCCGAGAAAAGACCCGTTTATGTTCTACACCGAGGATGATATCGCATCATATAAGGCGAAGGAAGCCGAAGAGAAGAAGACGGGAAAATACAAATTCTAAAATATTTATATTAAGGAGGAATATAAGATGGCATTACCACAGAGAAAAACAGACATAGGGCCGCCTCATTTTGAGCAGTTCCTGCCGCCCGTAATCAAGAAGAATTACGGCCAGTGGAAATATCATGAAGTTATCACTCCCGGCACCATGGTGCATGTTGCCGAAAGCGGCGACAAGTTGTGGACGGTAAGAGTGGCATCACCAAGGCTTTTGGCCACCGACACGATCCGTGAGCATTGTGATATCGCTGAGAAATACTGCGGCGGGCATCTTCGTTATACAACGAGAAACAACGTCGAATTCCTCGTATCCGACGAAAAAAACCTTGAGCCTCTCAAGAAAGACCTCTCGGCCCGCGGCTTCAGGATGGGAGGCATAGGCTATGGTATAACCAATGTCGTGCATACGCAGGGATGGGTCCACTGCCACAGCGCTGCAACAGACGCATCAGGGCTTGTTAAAGCGATGATGGACGAACTCTATGAATATTTTGAGTCTAAGAGGCTCCCTAATAAGGTCAGACTCGCGGTCGCATGCTGCGTGAACATGTGCGGAGCGGTACACTGTTCGGATATCGCTGTTGTTGCCGTTCATACAAAGGTTCCTACGGTTAACCATGAGAACTTTAAAAATATGTGCGAGCTGCCGACAGTCATCGGTTCGTGTCCGACCCGCGCGATCAGTCCTGATCCTGCGAATAAGAGCGTGAAGATAAACCCTGACAAGTGTATGTATTGCGGTAACTGTTTCACCGTTTGCCCGCCGATCAGCATCAAGAACCCGGAGCGCGACGGCGTCGCCATAGTGGTAGGCGGAAAGGTAAACAGCCTCAGAAGTAATCCTAAGTTCTCGAAGCTTGTTATCCCCTATATCTCCAATGAACCGCCGAGATGGCCTAAGGTCGTCGCTGCCATTAAGCATATCGTTGAGGTCTATGCCGCGAATGCAAGAAAGCATGAAAGGATGGGCGAGTGGATAGAGAGGGTAGGCTGGGAGCGTTTCTTCTCCCTTACCGGTATTGATTTCACAATCCAGTCTATCGACGACTTCACGTTTATGAGAGATACCCTGAGGACGTCATCAACGTTTAAATGGTAGTATAATCTATTGAGGCAGCAGTCGAAAAGACTGCTGCCCCGGTATAAATCTGGAAAAAATAAATCACGGGGGTAGAGTACATGGAGACAGCAGAACTGCAAGACAAGATTTTTGCCTTCGTAGAAGCGGCAAAGGGAAAGAAGAAGCTTAAAGAGAAGGATATCCTTAAGGGAGTATCCGCCGAGCAAAACGTATCGCCCGATGATGTCAAGAAGGCGATGAGGGCGATGATCGATGTTGGAAGGCTTATGTATTCATATGGAGGCGGTGCGAGCTCCGTCGAGATCCCGAGCGATGAGTATCTCAGAGAAAAAGGTCTTATAAAGTAAAACTGCTTCACCTTGCAGGAATAACAGAGGGGTTACTATTCAGCCCCTCTGTAGCCTCACCTTTTTTTTGCTGAAATAGCCGAAGTGAGTTCCCGCGCCAGTTTTAGCATTGATAATCTCCTCCTAATTAAGGCAATATAAATAAAGATGCATATATTTCGCCACGTTGCGATGCAAAAATTTATAGAATGAAATCTCCATTCCCAAGACTTGTGATAGCCGGTCTTAAAGGCGGCGCAGGTAAAACCACGCTCTCTCTCGGACTGATAGCGGCCTGGAGAAGGAAAGGTCGTGCCGTAATTCCTTATAAGAAAGGCCCGGACTATATTGATGCGGGGTGGCTGTCTTTGGCAGCGGGGCGTTTATGCTATAACCTCGACCCCTTCCTGATAGGGAAGGAAAAAATCATGTCGTCCTTCAGGGAGCATTTTCAAGACGCCGAATACGCGGTGATAGAAGGGAACCGGGGTCTGTATGACGGCATGGATTCTGCCGGAACATTCAGCACTGCAGAACTTGCAAAAATACTGAAGGCACCCGTTGTGCTGATTATTGACTGCACCAAGGCCACGAGGACTGCGGCGGCTCTGGTTCTGGGCGTGCAGAAGTTCGACAGGAAGATCGAAATAAAAGGGGTTGTCCTGAACAGGATCGCAGGGTCAAGACATGAAAGAATTGTGACAGAAGCGATTGAACGCTACTGCGGAGTGCCTGTCGTCGGAGCTATCCCTCGGCTTGAAGATGAATTAATTTCGGAGAGACATATGGGACTCACCTCTTTTCAGGAGCATCCTGATGTGGAAAAGGCGATTTCTCTGGCCGGCGATATTGCCGCGAAATATGTGGATATTGACGCGATCGAGGATATAGCCAAAGGGGCGAGATATCTTAGTGCCGGACGGGGGAAGCCTCCGCGGCAGAGAAGTGAGACGTCCGGGAGACCCGTGATCGGTGTCTTAAGGGATTCGGCCTTCCAATTCTATTACCCCGAAAATATGGAAGAACTCCTCAACCGTGGAGCTGAACTTGTGGAGGTCAGCGCACTGACCGGGAAGGAACTCCCCGATATCGATGCCCTCTACATAGGCGGTGGTTTCCCCGAGACAAACGCCATACCCCTGGCAAAAAACATCTCATTCAGAAGATCGGTTCTTGTTGCGGTCGAAAGGGGGCTGCCTGTCTACGCGGAATGCGGCGGATTGATGTACCTAGGCGAGGCGCTGCTTATAGGCGGCAAGAAATATCCCATGACCGGGGTCTTCCCGATAACTTTCTGTCTGGAGAAGAAACCTCAGGCCCACGGGTACACCGTCGTAGAAGTATCTGGAAAAAACCCTTTCTACGCTAGGGGGACCTTGCTGAAAGGCCATGAGTTCCATTATTCACGGGTTGCAGACTGCAGGAACAAGGATGGTGTGACTTTTTCGTTCAAGATGAAACGCGGTCAGGGGATAAAGCAGAAGTCGGACGGATTGTGTTACAGGAATGTTTTGGCGACCTACACTCATTTGCATGCGTACGGAGCGCCCGAATGGGCTGAGGGACTTGTCAAAAGAGCTGCTCTATATAAAAAAGAAAAAGATAAAGGTGTCAAAAAAAGATAAAGGTGTCAAAGAGAGAAAAGATATCAAGGCTGCTCGAAGAAGGTGATCTCGCAAGGCTTGTGGCGCAAGCAGGAAAAGACAATAGCATTTTCAGGACCCTCATCTCCCTTTCGTACGACAAGGAGTCTATAATTTCCTGGAGGGCGATGGAGGCTATCGGCATCATAGCCGGAGAAAGGGCGAGAGCCGAGCCCGGTCTTATCAGGAACCTTGCGCAGAGAATTCTCTGGATGATGCGTGAAGAATCAGGGAACAATCCGTGGAGCGCCCCCGAAATGCTCGGTGAGATAGTAAGGAATGCTCCCGAAGAATTCGGAGACATCGCGCCGATCATCGCTTCTTTCCACGATGAGGAAATACTTAGGCGGGGCGTGTTGAGGGCGCTGGCGAGGATTAGCGAAATAAGGGCCGACCTTGTGGAAGAGTCATCTGCAGTCGCCGGGTTATATCTCGGACATAGCGATGCGGTTACGAGGGCCTATGCGCTGGAACTTGTGCGTAATTTAAAACTGAAGGAATTTCTTGCGACTGCAGAGGCGCTTATGCACGATCGTGCGATCGTGCGTATGTATTCTCATGGAGATTTCGAAAGCATCGCCGTTGGAAAAATTGCAGAAGAAACTGTTATAATACTTACTCTGAAAGGTAAATAGATGGTAGGAATTGCTAATGATTCATCGCTGGATTGTCCGTTTTGCAGCCGCCCTTTGGATCCTCCCGGCGAAATAAAGGCCAGGTTCGGGAGTTCCTTTGAAGGCGGAAAGTGCCAGTGCGGGGCGGTCTATGTGTTTGACAGTACCGGGCATAATCTTGGTGACGCGTATATAGATGCGCTCGGGCTTGCGTGTAATGATGACATGGACAAGGCATGGAGCCTTATCCCTGATAAAGACTACACGGTTATGGAGCTTGGTTTTAACCGCAGGCGCAACAAGTTAGGCGGAGAGACTAAACGCAGGAAAAATTCTCCTGTTTTTTTATTTCTTCTCATCAATAAACCTGCTGCGTAGACATCTGAAAAACCAATGGATTTTAAAGAAATAAATAAAGGTGATTGATCGATAAGTTTTTTTTATTTGACCGGGCATGGTTATCTGTATTACTTTTTATAGCTCAATCTGATAATTTGTGAGATTAATTGATTCTGATATCTTGAATAGCAGTGTGTCGTTTACAGAGAGTTTTGTTTCGAATTGTTGGGAGTTGGTCCCTTCAAAATTTGGAAACCTAATATTTAATTAAAGAAAGGGGGAAGAAAAAATGCCGACTATGGAATTTAATGGAAAACAGATCGAGGTTGATGATGATGGTTATCTTTTGAACCTCGATGACTGGACCAAGGATGTGGCCGAAGAACTGGCTAAGGGAGACGGACTTACCCTTACCGATGCTCATTGGGAAGTCATCAACTTTCTGAGAGAATATTACAAGCAGTATCAGATCGCTCCGATGATCAAGATCCTTGTCAAAGAGATCGGAAAGGCTATGGGGCCTGAAAAAGGGAATACAAAATACCTGTACGAGCTCTATCCGGCTGGACCCGCAAAACAGGCTTGTAGGTATGCTGGCCTTCCGAAACCTACTGGCTGCGTATAGTTCTTGTTTAAGCAGTATTTGTGCGGCACTCCATCGTTAACCCGGTGGGGTGCCGTTCTCTCACTCGTCGTGACCCCGAGGGGCAGATGAGGGGAGTAATTTTCTGTCTCAATTGATAACGATGGAAAAGAAGGTACGACACTCGACAGCTGACATGACACCGGGAAAGAGCTCTTACAAGGGATACGATAGTTTTGAAATCCTCAGGAGCGGCGTTCACATCGTATGACACTTGAGAAGTTCCTCACTGAGAAAAGAGCCGATGTCCTTAAGAAGTGGTTCGATCTTGTACTGGAAACGTATCCAGCCGATACTTCAACTTTCCTGAGAAACCAAAAGAATCCCTTTGCCAATCCTGTAGGGCATACCATTTATCAGGGAATAGAAAAAATCCTTGACGAGCTGATCAGCCCGGCTTCCGGCGATCTTTCAGAATTTCTGGACAATATTATCAGGGTCAGGGCTGTCCAGGATTTCTCGCCGTCCAAGGCGATTTCCTTTATCTTCTTCCTGAAGAATGTGATACGGGAGGAGCTTAGACAGAGTTACCAGGGAAACCTGCCTTATGAGGAGGTTCTTTCGCTTGAGGCCAGAATCGATGCCCTGGCGCTTTCTTCGTTCGACCTGTTTATGAAGTGCCGTGAAAAGCTATACGATATCAAGGCAAACGAATTGAGGAATATGACCTTCAGGTTGTTGCAGAGAGTTAACGATATTGGTGAGGGCGAGGACAAAAAAAACGGCCCCACCGAAAGCAATGATGATAACGCAAAAGAAAAAGAGGTAACTCAATGAAAATCTTGCTGCCCTTATTTACCGTCATAGCGCTTGTCGTGATCGCATTTGTGGGGGTGCAGGCGAACCTCCAGTCCGTGTTCGGGATAATTATCCCATATATTGCCGTTGCGATCTTCATCCTAGGATTTGTGGCCCGCGTGTTTAAGTGGGGAAGCTCGCCGGTGCCGTTCCGCATCCCGACTACTGCCGGGCAGATGAAGTCCTTCGCGCCCTGGATCAAGGCGAATAAGATCGACAACCCGTCGACGCCCGGGGCTGTGTTTGTGAGAATGGTGTTCGAGGTGTTCTTTTTCCGTTCTCTTTTCAGGAACACGAAGACACAGCTCTACCCCGGAACTAAGCTCGCCTACGGCTCGGAAAAATTCCTCTGGCTCGCGGGGCTTGCGTTCCATTGGTCGTTTCTTATTATCTTTGTAAGACATTTTAGGTTCTTCATGCTGGACGTACCATTCGTCATTAAGACTATAGAGGGGCTGGACAGTTTCTTGCAAATCGGCGCCCCCCTGCTCTATCTGACCGACGTCGTTCTCGTGGCGGCGGTGACGTTTCTGTTTTTAAGAAGGGTCTTAATGCCCCAGATAAAGTATATATCTCTTCCGGCTGATTATTTTCCCTTGTTCCTCATACTCGGTATCGCCATCTCAGGAATTTTTATGCGGTACTTTACCAAGGTGCATGTAGTGGGCGTAAAAGAACTTGTGATGGGGCTTCTCTCTTTTAGTCCGACGATCCCGGAAGGCATCAGTCCTGTCTTTTATATCCACCTCTTCCTCGTCAGCACCCTTCTTGCCTATTTCCCGGTGAGCAAACTCATGCACATGGGGGGTGTTTTCCTGAGCCCCACGAGGAACATGGCAAACAACAGCAGGGAGGTCAGGCACATCAACCCGTGGGATCACCCGGTACATGTCCATACCTACGAAGAGTATGAAAACGACTTCAGGGAAAAAATGAAAAAGGCTGGATTACCAGTCGAAAAGGAGTAAACATGGCAAAGGGTCCAACACCAGAAGAACTTTCAAAAATAGATTATACGCCGCCTCAAAAGGAGTGGATGGATGTCCCTGCGGTGTTAAAGCCGGGCAACTTCTGCTGGGGCGCGAAGGGGAAGAACCTCCAGATACTTGAATTCCCCAATGCCCGCGACTGGTCCCCGGTTGACGAGGACTGGAAGCTTCCGGAGAACTGGAAGGAGATCTTCCTCGACGGAATGAAGGAACGTCTCGGTAAGTACCGCTCTTTCCAGCTTTTTATGGACATTTGTGTTAGGTGCGGCGCGTGTGCCGACAAGTGCCACTTCTTTATCGGGGGAGGAGACCCCAAGAACATGCCGGTCCTCAGGGCCGAGTTGATGAGGTCTATCTACCGCAGGTACTTTACGACCGCCGGCAAGATGCTGGGCCGCGCGGCCGGTGCCCGCGATCTGACCATCGACGTGCTGAAGGAGTTATGGTACTACTACTACCAATGCACCGAGTGCCGCCGGTGTTCTTTGTTCTGCCCTTATGGCATAGACCAGGCCGAGATCACTATGATGGGGAGGGAGCTTCTTAACCTTCTCGGCCTTAACATTGACTGGATATCGGGACCTGTGGCGAACTGCTACATGAAGGGTAACCACCTCGGTCTC
>OBEQ010477226.1_pt1 | contig 17195 bp, 18 predicted proteins | sample 1670901 | NCBI WGS metagenome assembly OBEQ01 (sample SAMEA104232315, study PRJEB22302) | groundwater metagenome | biome: forest; feature: aquifer; material: groundwater | place: USA | collected 2011-08-07 | depth 5.4 m
AAATGGACTTTAATTCCGGTTTGCTGTTCGTATTTTTGGGCGAGCTTCAGAAAAGTTTCATGGCGGTCGGTCATCCAATGCCATACGGAAATTTCATTTTTGGGAGATGAGGCTTGAGTGCGGCCCCAGTGAAAAGAAAGAAACGAAAGGAATAAGACGGCGGCTAAACTCGTAAGCATGAACTTTTTCATTTTAACTCCTTGGATGCCAAAAACCCGAAATTCCAGTTGATTGAAATTCCACTCTGGTAAAAAGTTATCAGAGTTTATCACGCACGGATAGATTTGTCAAAACGGAAATTTTCAGAAAATCTTTGATGGATTTTAAGGAAGAGACTGCCTACATACACGTGGGGAAGAATTCACTGACAGAATTGGAATAATCTTTGCAGGGCCATAAAACGGACTTTGTTAAATTTTAATCCGATTTCCCATACATTGAAGCCCTGATTTTTTACCCACACGATCTGGCCATTGAGGTTTAATTGCCTGTGTCCATCCGGGAGTTTGATCTGGACGGAGATTAAATCATTAACGTGGAGCCGCTGGTGAGTGACGAGCCTGGCCCCTTGGGCCGACATATCTCTCAAAGAGATTTCGCCCTCAAAATCATCTCGAGAATCTTCAAACTTAGCCGGGAATCTTGCAGTGAACCGATCGAAAATCCGTTGGTCTTCATGGAAATCCATGTTCTTTTCCTTTCTTTTTTAAAGTTAGTGGTTCGACTATTTTAAATTTATCAGTCGCTCACCATTAAGATTTATTTTGAAAATATTTATCGAGACGTTTTCATGGTTTCATTCCCCAAAAACTAATTTATTTTTCATTTGACTGTATTCTATGCTCTCTATTAAAATAATCAACAAAATTTTTAGGATTCTCTCACAACCCCCATTGCCTTGCTGACAATTACAGACTATATCGTTTTGATTGTCGTTAGCCTTTCAACGTTCAACGGCTGGCGTCGAGGTTTTTTACGTTCCCTCCTTGGCCCCTTATCGCTGGTTTTATGTTCAGTTCTTTCTTTTGTCTATTTTCAGAAAACCCATAATCTTTTTTGGAGTTTATTGCTCTGCGTGTTGGGGCCCCTCTTGCTGAATATCCTTCTTCCTTTACTTCTTAAGATCGGACAAAAAACAGCCCCGGAGGATAAATCCATTTCCTCAAGCAGCCGAATTCTGGGAGCGCTTTTTAATTTATCCTGGAATACCGGCACTCTTATTTTATTTCTCGTCTGGATTCTGATGATCCCGGCCAATGTATTCGGATTAGCAAAAATCCACAGTGACATCAATGGCTCTATGACCATTTCTCTTTTGAATCAACTCCTGCCCAATTATCTGCCCCTGGTCGATCATTTCCAAAATACCTGGCGCGTCCTCAATGACCCAAAAGAACGTAAAATGATCGAATCCTCCCCCGAGTATACAGCTTTATCGCAGGATGAAAAAATCCAGGGTATTCTTGCGGATCAAGATTTAATCGACCAAATCCGCCGGGGAGAAATGGCCAAGATATTAAGTAACCCTAAGATTCAAGAAATCTTTCAAGACAAAGAGCTCATCAAAAAATTCCTCGCTTTAGAAAACAGTATCCTGCGTAAAGAGCTTCCTCGAAGCATTAACTGATTATCTCGTCTTATGATCCCGTAAAGACTCGCGCTGCACAAATCGTCCTGATTTTTCAATAATGAAAAAATGCTGCTGGGCGGTGCACAGATTGGATTGGTAATACGCGGCGTTGTGCGGGAATTTTTGTTTGGCTTCTTCAAACAATTGTTCAAAATATTTCAACGATAACTTCTGAACATTCAAGTCTTCGCTGTGCATAAGCGGCATATAAAGAAACATCCGCTCAATCAGCGGCAACTGACCGTCGATCTTTTCCTCAATTGAACGAAGGCACAGCGTCAGAGCCAGAGGATCATTTTCAAACATCCTCGGAGTATTGCGGTACATGTTGCGTGAGAATTGGTCGAAAAGGATAATCAAGGCCAGCCGGCCTCGGATGGAGTTTTCCCAATCTTTGGTGTGACCTTGACGGGCTTTCATCAAATCCGTTTCAAATTCTTCCAATATTTCTCGATCGAGCAAGGGATCTTTGGCAAACCATTTACGAAAAGGCAACGCGCGTTTATCGATTGGCGTTTCATCCGTCACGCCTTCAAACCAATATTCTAAAATTTTTTCATTCGGCGTCATTGTTCAGCGGATCACCTTTTGCATCTAATAAATAATCACCTTTAACCCTCTTCAGGCTTCGAAAAATATTCTTCACCACATTGGGATTTTCTTCTTCAAGGGTGCGCAGCATTTTTTTGAGCATCATCCGGTGCGAGGTTTCGTCGTTGGCGCATTTGGATTGGCCAAGGGTCGTGATCTGAAGTTTTTGTGCCAAGCGAACCATCATCGCTTCGCGCTCATACGCCAGCGGTCGGATGATCACGATCTTTCCGCCGAAGAGTTCCTGCTTGGGCTTCATCGCACCGATTTCTCCCCGGTAGAATTGATTGAGCAAAATAGTTTCCACAATATCGTCCATGTGATGACCGAAGGCGATTTTGGTGAATCCTTGTTTATCAGCCAACTCAAAAAGCGCCTTACGGCGGTTACGCGACCACCGGAAGCAATCGATGTCTTCAAAGCGTTCGCCTTTTAAGGATTCAACTTTCTCAATCAGATAAGAAAAATTTTCTTTTTCCAAATAATCGATCAGCCGCTGCGGATCAAAATCCGCGAAACCAAAATCAATGTGCACCGCACTGAATTCAAACTTGATCGGAATCTTCCTCTGGCGATGACGCAGGACATGCAAAAGTGAAATGCTGTCCTTGCCGCCGGAGACGGCGACCGCCACGCGGTCGCCGTCTTTTAGCATCTGATAATCCATAATCGCCTTGCCCGCGCGGCGGGAGACAGCGTCGAGTTCTGGAATGACAGATTGTTTAGGCATAAAAAACCACCTTCTTAAGGAGATCATTTTTATTTACTGAAGAGAATTAAAATTTTAACTGATGTCAGTATAATGAGTCAAGTTGATTGTGCCAGCGAAAGGAAACAAAATACATGTTAAGCATCCTGACTCTTTCTTCAATATTTATTATTTGCCTCATCGGTATGAAATTTTCCCGCCACCCTGCCTTACGTTACACGACTTTGATTGCTTTTAATCTTTTGGTCATCGAATCAATTATGTACGGCTATCTTCTTTTTTTAATCACCCAGGGAAATTGTTTCTTCCTCATCGGCAATCAAAAGGGACTGGATACGCTCATCAAAATCCGGCTCATTCAAGCAACCTATTTCGCCCAAGGGAAAAAAAATTTCATCAATCAACTGGATAATACCCTCGGATACACAATCGGTGAAAATAAAGACCTGGGGCCCTACCAAAGCAACGCGCAAGGCCTTCGGGCCAACCGCAACTATTCCTCTATCCCCAACCCAAATCTCCTAAGAATGGCCGTCTTCGGCGATTCTTTTGTTTTTTGTGACGGAGAAAAAACACAGATACTTGGGCCTATATCCTCGAGCAGTCCGTCCACGGGTTGGAGGTTCTCAATTTTGGAGTCCCCGGTTATGGCTTAGGGCAAAGTTATTTACGCTATCTTAAAGATGGATTAAAATTCAGTCCGGATATTATTTTCTTCAACTATCTCTTACTGAGTGACCGTGACCGAATCAGCCCCAACGAATGGGCCAGTTCAAGTAATATCCGTGTGGCCCACTTGTACCGCGTGCGTTTTCGTATTGAAAACGATGTCTTGTTATCGCAGGCAACCACCCCGTATGATCTGTTTGATCCCTCTTTTCGAAAGAAATATTTATTCCAGCCGCTGGGGATCGACTCCCATGCCCGTTTTGGGTCATGGAAAATTTTTTCGATTTCCAACACAGGACTTGCTCTCAAACAGCTAGCCTACAATCGATCGCTATCGAAAAATACTTCCCAAACCAAATACCACGATGAGGAAATCAATGACAAAATATTAGAGCACTTGCTGTTAACGGCAGAACAAAACAAATCGACATTTATATTTTTTTACGACCGCGCTTTCTCCGATCTTCCCCAACGTATCCAATCGCTTCTCAAAGAACATGCATCCAGAGTGATTTATGTCAATGCTCAAAAAGCTCTGCAGGAACGTTATGCGGCTCATGGAAAAGATAAAGTCCCTTGCAAGAGATTTTTATGCGCCCCAGAAGATCTCATCAACGCATCGGGGCATTTTAATGCCCAGGGCAACCGGATTTTTGCCGAAGCTGTTTTAGAAATTTTGAAAAAAAACCCATGGGGGGAAAATGATCGAAAATTCCAGTTCGATGAACAAAGCAGGACGTTTCATAATACCACCCTAAAACAATAACTCTTCAAGCCCGCAACTGCTTTTCCGCGTCAATAATATCGCGGTTGATCAATCTAATCAGCCGATGAATCTTGGCGCGCATCTCGAGTGAAATCGGCGCCTCGTTAATCTCGCGTAAAATTTGAATCGCCATGCGAAAGTAGCGCACGACTTCCCCCTCATCCGAATCGGTCATGCGTAAAATTTTTTCAAACGACTCGCCCTTGATCCACGCCTCCAGCGCCGGGGCTAAATGGTAATAACAAATTTTGCTGACGTGTTTGATCTGAAATTTTTGTTCCATCCAATGCAGTCCGCGGATCACATCACTGGTCGTCTTCTCCAATTTCTTGGCGGAAGCGCTCAAAGACGGTTTGTGTTCGCCTTTGCGGGGTTCAAAGACAATCGCGGCGCTTAAAATTCCAAGCGCCGCCTCCGAGAGTTCTTCCAAAATTCCCTCGGCATAAAGTTCGGAAAGCAAAAGTTCATAGCCGTACACCCGGCTAGCAAAAATCCCTTTTTCACTCAATTGCCCGGCTTTAATATGTCCCAAGGTTTTCAAGAGATTGACTTGGGTGCGTAAATGTTCCAAGGCCTTTCGACGAGAATTCTTGCTCTCCTGAAAATAATGAAACGACCGGGGATAAATATCGTAAAGTCTTTCGCCAAATTTCTGGTAAAGGTTCAAAATCGTGGCGTAGGAGGCGTTAAAACGCGAGATGACCTTCTCGGGTTTGCTTCCGATGATGCGATACACGGATTGAGAAGAAATAAACTGCGGATTCACCCGGCAAAAAACAAAACCCTGAGTATCAATCGATCGCCGCCCGGCGCGCCCCGCCATCTGAAAAAAATCCCGCGTCTTCATGGGCCCGAAGCCGGTGCCGTAAAATTTACTGAGTTCATCGAAGATGACCGTCCTCGCCGGCATGTTGATTCCTAAAGCAAAAGTTTCCGTCGTGAAAATCACTTTAATCAAACGGCTGGTAAAAAGCCGCTCGACGACCTCTTTCAACGTCGGGAGCATTCCGGCGTGATGATAGGCGATGCCCCGTTCAATAAACGGACGAAGAGTTTGCGCGCTCGTTTCATCGGTTAAATCAAAGGTCTCGCAGAGTTTGTCATACAGAGATTTGATTTCCTGACGTTCCGTTTCTGAAAGAAAATTAAACGATTTCATCTCCTCAGCCAAATGTTCGGTGCGCCGACGGCTGAACACAAAATAGATGCACGGCAGCAAATCTTTCTCGACGAGATATTCGATCAAGCCCGCGGGTTTATTTGGCTTAAGCGGCTCTTTCGAGAATCGCCGCCCTTTGGAATAAACGTGATGAATATTTTTATACCCTTCCTTAACCAATCCTTGAAAATCATCCAAGACCTTTCCCTGGCATTGATAACTGATATGCAGCGGCACCGGGCGCTTGTGCTCCTCGATCGTCTTGATCGGCCGTTGATGAATCGCCTGCAACCAGTCGGCCAACTCCTGAATATTCGGAATGGTCGCGGACAACCCCAGAACGTTCATGTGATCCGGCAGAAAGATCAACGACTCTTCCCACACCGTGCCGCGTTCTTGATCATCGAGGAAATGGATTTCATCAAAGATGATCCAGGAATAATCCGCAAGGGTTGATTTCTCCTCGAGAATTTTGTTCCTGAAAATTTCGGTCGTCATGATGAGGGTGGGCGCCTCCGCGTTGATCGTGACATCACCCGTTAAAATCCCGACTTTGTCGGGGAAGTTCACTTGAAAATCACGGAATTTCTGGTTGGAAAGGGCTTTGATGGGTGCGGTATAAATCACCTTGGTCCCGCGATTGAGACAGTCCCGGATTACGTGCTCGGCAATGACGGTTTTGCCCGCGCCCGTTGGGGCGGCCACAATCACGGAATGACCCTGGTTAATATAATCAATCGCTTGTTTTTGAAAGGGGTCGTATTGCATGGCGGGTATTATAGCGGCTAATTTTCTTTTTTCATCTGAATAATGCCCAGAAAGTAATCAGCGTACTGCTGGTGGCCTAGTTCTGTAAGATGGCAACCGTCGATAAAGAACGGTTCTCCTGAAAATTTGCTCTTTAGAAAATCACCTGTGTACAAAGCGTTTAATTGCTTCATCATCATCTCCCGGCCGGTCTTTCCTAAAGTTTGATAGTCTTTGTGAAAAATCGTATATTGATACGGGTGAATATAAAAAATCACTTGAACGCCCTTCGCCTCTAAAAACGCGGCGGCATCTTTAAGGAGGCGAACGTGCTCTAAGGCTAATTTTTTCTCATCCTCCTCGGAAATATTGAAATCACGAATACCCGGTCGAGTGAGATTATCTCTGATTTGATCCTTAAATTTAATTTTGTAATACACATCCCGCAGATAAAAAAATGTCTTCGGCATAAGCCTGCGCTTGAGCGATTCATGAGACGCGTATTGGGTCCTCAAGGGAATCGTCTTTTTATAAAAATCAAAATCGACCTTCTTCCACGCCGAGGAGCTTGAATAACCTTCAAAGGGTTTCCATGGCCAGAGGATCGCAACGAACACAATTTTGGGCTTATAAAGCGGCACTTTTGTTTCCAAAACCTGGAGAATATGTCCGATGGAATAAGACGGCACCCCCATATTGATAATATTGAAATTGTTCAATGAATCCTGATGAGCTAAGAGATAGGGAAACGTCGCCTCATCCCGAACCCCCCAGCCAAATACCGTGGAGTCTCCAACAAAGATAATCGATTCACGATGGGGATCAATCGCTTTTCCAGTTGTCCGAAAGCCATACTGATCGGTCGTGATAAACTGTTTTTCATCATAGATGTTGGGAATCAATGCATATCCAGTTTTGGGATCGAAGGTGTAATGCCGATCATCGGCTAAGCCGCTGAGCGGATAAATTCTGTCTCCCAGCCGAACAAAAGTCTGAGCTCGATAATGTTTAAAAAAACGCAAATAAACTTCGCATAAGCTTAAACACACAACGAATGTAAAAAAAATCATTACACAACTAAAAATTATTTTTTTACGCATGAAATTTAGCCTTATAAATTTTTAGCCCACGCCCGCCCATTCACCATTCGCGCAACGAGCATGCCGCTGACATTATCGCCCACGACATTGATCATCGTGGCCGGCGGATCGACGAGGGTGCCTAGCATCGTAATAATCGGCATCGCTGCAACCGGAAATCCAAAGACCGTGATGATTAAAAGTTCGCCCAGCATCCCACCGGAAGGAATTCCGCTGATGACCGTCCCGCACAAAAGCGCGACTGCGACAACCGAAACAAGAGTTCCTGCGCCGGAAAAAGGCATTCCAAAAATTCCGAACAAAAGCGCCATCTTCATGACCGCGGCCAGGCACGAACCGTCACTGTGCACCGAGGCGCCGATATTCACCACCACTTCCTTGACGTCGTCGGGGATACCGATTTTCTTAGCAGCTTCCAGATTGACCGGCAAAGTCGCCAGTCCGCTTCCGGTTCCCCACGCGGTCAAGGCGGCGGGAAGAATATTGGTCCAAAAAATTTTGACACCTTTCAATCCCGCGGCTAGCCAAACGTAGAAAGAAAATCCAATAAAAAAATACGCCAAGGACAAAGGATAATAAAGCGCAATCGCCCGAAGGTAATGGCCAAAAAGCTGCGGCCCAAAAACACCGACGAGATAAGCAAAATAAGCGCCCAGGCCCACCGGCGCGTAAAGCATGACATAGCCAATCGCCTTGGTCATGACTTCATTACCGGCGACGAGAAATTGCGAAAAAGGCTTTCCCTGCGGCCCCGCACTTGAAGTCGCCATCCCGATCAGAAACGAAAACAAGATGAGCGCGAACATATTTTTCTTAGAAAATAATTCCGTGAAATCCGGCACCGTCAGCGTGTGGACGATCTGCTCACCGACGCTCAAATGTTCAATATTCACCGGCGAACCTAAAACCGTTTCTGTTCCCAAAACGGGCGGATAAAATTTGACGCCAACGACCATGATGATGGCCGCAATGATTCCAGTCACGACAAAAACGACCACCATCGAGGCGAGGATTTTCCCCAAACGCTTTAAGTCCGTCATCTTCGCCATCGTTGAGGCGATCGAAAAAAATACGAGCGGCACGACGGTGGTAAACAATAGATTAAGAAAAATGTCGCCCAGAGGTTTGAGGAGGGCCGCGTGCTCCTTCATCACCAAACCAATCACCGAGCCGACGGCAATCGAGACAATCAGGATGATCGAAAAGCTGTAAGATTTGAGGAAAGAGGATTTAGTCATAAATAAATTACCTCAACGACGCCATATCAATCACAAACCTGTATTTCACATCACTTTTGAGGATGCGCTCGTAGGCTTCGTTGATTTTTTGAATGGGGATCATTTCGATATCCGAGGTGATTCCGCGCTCGGCGCAGAAATCCAGCATCTCCTGGGTTTCTTTAAGGCCGCCGATCAAGGAACCGGCCAGATGACGGCGTTTCATGATCAAATTGAAACTTTCCAAAGACAATGGTTTTTCCGGGGCGCCGACGAGCGTCATGGTTCCCGAACGCTTCAACAATCGCAGATATGCGTTGATGTCATGCGAGGCGCAAATAGTATTCAAAATAAAATCAAAAGTATTCTCGTGTGTTGTCATTTCATTTTCATTTTTTGAAATAACGACTTCGTGGGCGCCTAAGCGTTTGGCATCGGCTTTTTTTTCGGGCGAAGTGGTTAACACGACGGCGTGCGCGCCGAAGGCGTTGGCAAATTTGACCGCCATGTGTCCAAGCCCGCCTAAACCTACAATCCCTACTTTCTGCCCTTTCCCGACGTTCCAGCGGCGAAGCGGCGAATACGTCGTGATGCCGGCGCAAAGAAGCGGAGAGACGGCAGCGAGATTCAACTTTGAAGAAATTTTCAAAACAAAATCTTGGGTCACGACGATATTTTGGGAATAGCCTCCGAAGGTCATTGCGCCGATATATTTTTCTGGACTGTTGTAAGTGAAGATGGGACCATTTTCGCAATGCTGTTCTAAATTTTCCTGGCAGCTCGAGCAAACGCGGCAGGAATCCACGAGACATCCCACCCCGACGGTCTCGCCTTCTTTGAATTTCTTGACTTTGCTGCCGACTTTGATCACACGCCCCACGATCTCATGGCCGGGGACGCAAGGATAAACCGTATTGCGCCATTCGTTTCGTGCCGTATGAATATCCGAGTGGCACACCCCGCAGTAAAGAATGTCGATTTGCACGTCGGTGGGTAAAGGATCGCGGCGTTTGGCTTGATACGGAGTCAAAGGTTGGGTGGAATTTTGTGCGGCGTAGGATTTGGTGGTGGTGGGCATAATTTGCTCCTTTGTAGAAAAGTTACTCTTCAAAACTACTCGTCTTCTTTTTCTTTTGTTGGTGAATTCTCCTTGTTAATAAATTCTTTTATTCCGCCCCGATTAACATAAACGAAGTGTCGCCATAATACATGAAAAATATTTTTTGTATCTTCTCGAACATACCAAAAAGTTAAGCATATCAAAAACCAAAAAATCAAAAAGATAAAACGTGCGCAATCTATTATCACTATCCCACAAGGATAACAGCAATGCTCTAAAATAAACGACATTCCTAAAGTGAAAATGGCGGCAAGGATAGCAACTATTGCACCCCCTAAAGAATGTATCCACCACATCAAAATCTGCAGACGATTACGAACTTCTTTATCACCTTTTTCCATCAAAAATAACTCTAAGAACCAAGAATATCGTCGGCCCGGACGATCAGAGGGGAAGACCCTCTCAGGTGTCCCAGGTATTCGCTCTAATATTTTAGGCTCCTGACTGAACTGTTCCTTTAATATATCTGCTTCTATGTTCTCCATCTCTCTATGATCAGATCGAGAATGCCATACACGGTAAATGCTTTGAATAATAAAGCCTACAGGAAACCCAGATACAACTAATCCCAAAATTGGCGCAAGTTCTGTAAATTTCCCTGTGCAAGTTAGTATTCCTAAATCCTCTAATAAAACATTGAGTTGCCCAGTTATCAGATAGAAGGATAAAATAACTAAAAAATAAATATATCCAGGTACTGCATTCCTTAAGAAATCCTGCTTTTCTAAATTCATTACTTTCTCCCCTTTCCTCCAAAAACATTTTAGGGGCCAGTTGTACTAGCACCTTTTTCCGTTTTGACAATGCTATACAGTTTGCAAGTTATACCTTCCAATAGTACAGAAATATTGTGTTATCCTTTCCACTTGATTTTCTTCAAATCCTTCAAAATATCCTCCAGAGTGATGCCCTTTTCTTCCGCCGCTTTTGAAAATTTTGTTGAGACTGATTCAAAAACTGACGGACTCGGGGTTAAAAGAATCCCGTCTCCCACCTTGGCAATGGACAGCAAAGAATCTTTCACCAAATGCAAAGATTTCCTGATCTTGGCTGGAATCGTAATCCGGCCTTTTTCTCTCATTCGGGTAAGCATTAAATTTCCTCTACCTTAACTCCCCCGTTCCCCCTCTTTGTGCTTAAAGAGGGGGGCGCTCTTCCCCAACAAAAACATCGTCGGACGTTTGTGTATAGAAATTTCCCTAACTTTCCATTCCTTGATTGGCAGAGTTTTCACAAACTGCATCGGGGCGGTCAAATCGCAGGCGATCGTAAGATACGTATTGGCATCACAGCAATTCAAAATATCTTCTAAAACATTTTCATTCCGATACGGCGTTTCCATAAAAATCTGAGTCTGGTGTTCGAGGGCGGAACGTTTTTCCAGCGTTTTGATTTTTTGAATTCTTGAATCTTTTTCTTTAGGAAGATATCCATGGAAACAAAAATTTTGCCCCGTTAAACCCGAAGCCATCAGCGCCAGCAAAATCGCCGACGGGCCAACCAAAGGCACGACCTTCCAATTTTTCTGATGGGCCAATAAAACCAATTCCGCTCCGGGATCCGCAACGCCAGGGCAGCCCGCTTCAGAAATAATTCCAATATCCTGATTCCCCGCTTCTTGAAAAATTTTTTCAACGTCCTGAAGTTTCGTATGTTCATTCAGTTTAACCAACACAGTTTGCTCGAGGGGAAACTGCGGATGGATTTTCTTCAAAAGCCGACGGGCCGCTTTTTCTTCCTCCACAGCAAAAAATCTTACATGTTCAATGGCCGGGCCGATATAAACAGGCAAACTATTGAATGCGGCCTCGTCGCTGATCGTGTTGGGGATAAGATAAATTTTATTCGGCATGAAAACTTTCGAATTTATTCCATTCTGGGAAAGGGTTGTAAACGAAAAGAATTGTACTATAATTTCAACGAGTATGCACGCCCTATCCCTCATCATTATCAGCCTGCTGGTATTCACGCTGGCGTATCGGTTTTATGCCAAATGGATCATTACAAAAGTCTTGATCACTGATCCGCACCGCACGACCCCCGCCCACGTTTTGCAAGACGGTGGAGATTACGCCCCCACCAATCGGTTCGTTTTATTCGGACATCATTTTGCCGCGATCGCCGGAGCCGGGCCGCTCGTCGGGCCGGTGTTGGCCGCGCAATTCGGATTTTTGCCGGGGTTTCTATGGATTTTGATCGGCGCTGTTCTCGGCGGCGCGGTGCAGGATATGGTCATCCTTTTTGCGTCGGTGCGGATGAAAGGATATTCTCTGACGCGGCTCGTTAGAAAACAAATCGGAAAAACCGCCGGCATCACGACGGGGATTGCCATTCTTTTTATTTTAGTCACGGCCCTCGCCGGATTGGCTTTGGTCGTGGTCAACGCGCTGCATCAAAGTTCGTGGGCGACCTTTACGATTGCCCTCACTATGCCGGCGGCTTTGTTGACGGGATTTTATATGTACAAACTCAGACCCGGAAAAATTTTTGAAGCCTCACTGATCGGTGTTTCCATATTGATATGTGGAGTCGTCCTCGGGGAACCGTTATCCAAAACAAGTTTCGGAGCTTATTTCCTTTATTCAAAATCCGCGCTTTCTATAATGCTTCCGGTTTATGGATTCATTGCCTCGGTGTTGCCGGTGTGGCTCTTGTTGTGTCCGCGCGATTATTTAAGCTCGTACATGAAAATCGGAACGGTCCTGCTCTTGGCCGGCGGGATATTCATCATCAATCCCAAACTACAGATGCCGGCGCTGACGCCCTACATCCACGGCGGAGGACCGATTATCCCCGGCAAAGTCTGGCCTTTTGTGTGCATTACGATTGCCTGCGGGGCGATCAGCGGATTTCATAGTTTGATCAGTTCCGGAACAACACCTAAAATGATTAGCAGCGAAAAAGACATCCGTTTCATCAGTTACGGCTCAATGCTGTTGGAAGCGTTTGTCTCGATCATGGCGTTGATTGCCGCGACCGTGATGCTGCCCGGCGATTATTTTGCGATCAATCTCTCGCCGGAAATTTTTCACAAATTAGGAATGACGACAACGCATCTGCCGCAGATCGAACAAATGACGGGAGAAACATTAAGCGCCCGGGCCGGGGGCGCGGTGTCGCTGGCCGCAGGGATGTCGCTCATCTTCTCGTCGATCCCCGGAATGAAACACCTTTTGGGTTATTGGTATCACTTCGCGATTATGTTTGAAGCGCTTTTTATTTTAACCACGATCGACGCTGGAACGCGGGTGGCGCGTTACATTTTGCAGGAAATGATCAAAAACGTAAGGCCCCGATCGCCGTGGGCCAAAGTGAATTGGATGCCGTCCATCATTGTGACGAGCGGGGTGATTAGTTTTCTGTGGGGATATCTGGTGGTCCACGGGGAAATCTCGACGATCTGGCCGATGTTCGGCGTTGCCAACCAACTGTTGGCCGCGGTGGCCCTCTCATTTGGAACTGTTTTTATCTTAGGGCATTCGAAGAAGTGGCAATACGCTTTGATAACATTTCTGCCGGCAATTTTCATGTTTGTCACGACATTGACTGCCAGCGTCGATAATATCTTCAATAATTACCTGCCCAAACATACCTTCCAAGGAACCTTGAACGCCTTCCTCTCGGTTGTGATGCTGATCCTCGTCGTTGTTATTTTTGTGGAATCAAGCTGGAAATCCCTGACGATCCTGCGGAAATTTCTTAAAGAATGAACATGGGCGGTGCTGGATTTGAACCAACGACCTGTTGAATGTAAATCAACTGCTCTAACCAACTGAGCTAACCGCCCGGAATCTCAATGTTGATGCCGATTACTGACTTCCGCAAAAATAATGAAACACTGTGGTAGTCAGTATCTCGACCTCCGTTTTCTAAATAATTCAATTCTATGAGTTGTGCGGAGGTCAATATTTTTGAGCCTGCGAAATTTCGTCCAATATCTTTTGAGCGGCTTCTTGAGGACGAGGGGCTTTCACAATAGGGCGTCCGACCACCAGAAAATCACTTCCCTGCTGAATTGCTTCAGCAGCCGTGGTTATTCTTTTTTGATCTCCCGCCTCAGAATCTCGGGACCGGATGCCCGGCGTTACAATAATAAAATCTTTTCCAAATTCTCGACGGAGCAGCTGGGCTTCCTGCGCTGAAGCCACAACTCCATCTAAACCTGAGGCTTTAGCCAAACGAGCCCTTTCTAAAACAAGCTGGGCTATGTTATCTTTTTTTTCTTCGCTCGTCAACACCGTGACACCGAGGCCCAGGGGTTTATCAATCCCCAATTCTTTCGCCTTTAAAGCGGCGGCTGAGGCCGCCGCCTCGAGCATTTCGCGTCCGCCCTGAGTGTGCACCGTATACATAAAAATTCCTTGTGAAAATTTTGAGCTGGGAGCATGAATCCCAACGGCCGCGGCAACCGCGCAGGCAACGGTGTGGGGAATATCATGAAACTTTAGATCCAGAAAAACTTTCTTTCCCCTCGCTAAAAGATGACCAACCGCCACCGGACCGCACGCGGTAAAAAGTTGGCTTCCCACCTTGAAAATATCGACAACCGACGAAAGAACGTCAATCAAGCCCCTGGCCTCTTCAAAGGTATCAACATCAAGGGCAACGATCAATTTATCTTTAGGCGATTGCGCGGGCATCATCTCTGTAAGCTTCCGATTAACTGCTTGATATCTTTCAAGTGATGTTCTTTCATATACGCCTTGATTCCCTCGAGCACCTCTAGCGGCGCGCGGGGATTGATAAAATTGGCCGTCCCCACCGCCACCATCGTCGCTCCCGCTATCATAAACTCTAACGCGTCCGAGGCTGTCATGATCCCTCCCATGGCCACGATCGGAATTTTTACTTTTTGCGCCACTTCATACACCATCCGCAACGCAATGGGTTTGATCGCCGGGCCGCTTAACCCACCGGTAAAATTTCCTAGGATCGAAGTCCGTGTACGGATATCAATCGCCATCGCTGAAAAGGTATTGATCAAACTCACTCCATCCGCGCCCGCGTCTTGAGCGGCAAGGGCAACGGCTGAAATATCCGTCACATTCGGCGACAATTTTGCCACGACCGGATATTTCGAAATTTCTTTTATCTTTTTCACCACACGAAATGTGGCCTCGGGATCTTGCGCGACCAAAATTTTATGTTTAAGGTTGGGACAGGAAAGATTCAACTCCAAAACGCTAACACCTAAAGCACGGTTGAATTTGTGAGCGAGTTGAACAAATTCTTCGTCGGTGTTTCCTAAAATGCTGATGATTAAAGGAATCCCTATTTTTCGAAAGCCCGGCAATTTTTCCTCAATGAATCCATCCGCCCCTGGATTCTCGATACCGATGGCATTCAGCATCCCCGCGGCGGTTTCCAAAATCCGAAGCGGCGGATTTCCAACGAGAGGATGCAGCGTGACGGTTTTAGGAACCACTGCCCCTAATTTTTTGACCTCCTCAAGATCATAATATTTTTCCGCATGCCCGAACGTACCGGAGGCCACCGTCACGGGATTTTTGAATTCGACATTTCCTATTTTAACGGAAATATTCAAAACACAACCTCTTGGATATCAAACACCGGCCCGTCGTAACAAACGGTTTTGTAGCCGGAGGTGGTTTCAATAGAACAGCCTAAACACGCCCCCAAAGCGCAAGCCATAACTTCTTCACAAGAAGCTTCGCAGCGAAGATCATATTTTTCTACAAATTCCTGCACGGCTTTCATCATCGCCTTGGGCCCGCAGGTATAAAGCATGGTGGTTTTTGGACAGGGGTGAATTTTAGAAAAAAGTTTTGAAACTCTTCCCTTAACTCCAATGCTGCCATCATCGGTTGAAACAAAAATCCGGCAGCCATTGTGTTTAAATTCCTTCATCGGATAAACATGGCCTTTCGTGCGCCCACCGTATAAAAGAATCAATTCGTACCCTCTTTTCGCAAGCTGATCGGATAAGATTAAAAACGGCGCAATGCCGATGCCGCCCGCAATCATAACCACCTGCTTCGTTCCCGCCGGCGGCAGGCTGAAATGATTTCCCAACGGCCCAAGAACATCCAACTCATCTCCTGGTTTTTTTAAAGATAAGACCTGAGTTCCGCGTCCCACCGCTTCATAAAAAATTTCAACATGTTTTTGGGCCCGATAAACGCTGAATGGTCGACGGAAGAATGGTTCCAAACCGTCGGCGACTCGGATATGCATAAATTGCCCAGGGAGGATTTTGTTGGAAAGAGGTTTGGCATCAAGCGAAAGACAAAAAAATCGCGGACATAATTTTTTATTCGACACAACTTTGAATTTATGCTGAATTTTGCTCATTGAACCATCCGCTGCTGAAGGAATGCCAAGATCAAAACCAAAAGCGGCCCCCAAATCAAACCGTACTTTTCTTTGGTGCTCCACATTTCTTCAGCGGGAAAAACCTCATTCCACTTTAATCTTTTCAAATCTCTTAACCTCGGGAAAAAGCCGGGAACTTTCTGGGTATAAGCTTCATAAGAGGCGCCAAAAGTTTTCTGCAGGTGACTTTCTTCTTTGCGGATCTGGATATTAAATCTCTGGGGGAAAAAATAGGTAAAAACCGGCAAGAGATACCACGGCCAAACAACCAGGATGAACCCTGATCCGATGAGAAAAGTCCCCAGATACATCGGATTTCTGACGAAAGAATACGGACCTCCCGTCACCAAGCCATGACCGTTTTCCGAGCGGGCCTTTTTATAGGCCCTGGCCGACATCCGAAGGAACATCCCGGTTAAAACCGCCCCGAGGCCTAGAAAACCAAAAACAGCGTCGAGGATAAAATTCTTCGGATATAACCCGGGGAATTGAAATAAAATTCCGGTCAGAATAATCATCCCGAAAAGGATCATCGTGTCGATTTTGATGCGTGATTTCATAAACTCCTTACTTCTGACACCGCCTACAAAAAAACGTGCTACGGCCTGCTTGAACAAAACGCGCAACGGGCGTTTGACAACTCAAACATGCTTGGCCTTTGCGGCCGTAGACTTTTATTCGGTTGATATAATTTCCTTTTTGACCGCCGGCGTCACGATAGTCTCTCATGGACGTTCCCCGAAAACGAATGGCTTCGCTTAAAATCTCTTTGATCTTGCTGTGCAAAGAATGAGTTTCTTTTTTGCTTAACGTTTTGGCCGCTCGTCGGGGATGAATACCTGCCGCGAATAAAATTTCCGAGGCATAGATATTGCCAATCCCGGCAACAAATTTCTGATTCATCAAAAAATTTTTGATCGGAGTCGATCTTGGGATGAGTTGATTGGCCAGCCACTGCGCGCTCAAACTTGATGAGAATGGTTCCAGGCCCAAATCTTTAAAAAATTTTATTTCCTCAAGCGTCCGGCAAAATTGAAGCCTTCCGAACAAGCGCTGGTCATTATAATTTAAATACCTGTAATTGGAAAGTTGGAAAGTGATTTTTGTTCCATTTGACGGACGAGGCTCCTTTTCGGCGTAAATCAACTGGCCTG
>OBEQ011549131.1_pt1 | contig 17194 bp, 18 predicted proteins | sample 1670901 | NCBI WGS metagenome assembly OBEQ01 (sample SAMEA104232315, study PRJEB22302) | groundwater metagenome | biome: forest; feature: aquifer; material: groundwater | place: USA | collected 2011-08-07 | depth 5.4 m
CGCGACCCGCGCCGGCCCGCTCGGCGGCCAGTCGACAATGTGCACGGATGCGGGAAGAAGCCAGACGGCCAGCGCGACGCCGACCGAGACGCAGATAAGGCGTGCGAGGCGGGACAACACTATCGGGCAGACCGGGCGGTAGACGTCACGGATGTTTCCAGCGTCTGCCTGATCGCGGTGAAGAAGAGGTCGGCGATCTTCGCGTAGCCCTCCGCGGCCGGGTGTAGTCCGTCGGGGCCAAGCAGCGCGAAGTTGCCGCCAAACCCCTGATAGACATCGACCAGCGTCACGCCCTCGGCCGTCGCCAGGGCGCGAACGTTGTCGTTAAAACCTGACACGAGGCTCCACGCGAGCCCGCGGCAGACCGGCACACAGGCGGCCGGGTTCATCGGCGGGATCGTCGCGAGGTACGGCCGGATACCGCGTCCCTTCGCGTCGCGAATCATCTGCCGCAAGCCGTCGATCGCCAACGGCACGATCCGATCGTCGCGATCGTAGAGGTCATTTGTGCCCTCCATGATCAGCACGACGGAGTACCGGCGGCTGGACGTCAGCGCGATGAACCGGGCCAGCGCCGCCCGATCCGAGGCGGCTTCTCCTGGGTTGCCCTGGTTCGCGACCGTCGGCGCCTGGGTCCTGTACCTGTTGACGAGGCTCTGCTGGAGTTCCTCGGGGTATCGCTGCGCCGGCGAGAACAGCACCGACGGATGAAACCGCGAGCTCATGATGCTCACGCTCGCCGAAATGGAATTCTGGCCGTCCTCGCCCGCCGTGATGCTGTCGCCAAAGGACAGGAATGAGGTGGTTGCGAGCTTCGGAGGGTTGAGCACGGTCACGAGAAACGAGCAGGTATCGGCGCGCTGCAGGGCGTCGGTCACGGTGCACGTGACGGTTCTCTGTCCGACAGTGAATGCTGATCCGGACGACGGCGTGCAGGTCGTGACCAGGGGCGGCTGACCGTTCACCAACGTCGGCGCGGTGAAGGTGACCGTCGTGGCGCCCCCGTCGAGCGACTGCGCGGTCTGCGCGGCGGGGCACGTGATCCTCGGCGGATCGGGGGTTGGCGGGCCCGGCGTCGGCACAGGGGTCGGCGTCGTCGAACCGGCGCAGGCGGCCACGGCGATCGCGTTCGCGACGGCGAAGACGCGAACCAGACCCAATCTACACACGAACGCACACTAACGTGAGCGTCATTGGGGGTCAAGTTTCAAAACCTCTTGTGGCGCAGGCCTTGAGACCTGCGAACGCGGGGCTGAAGCCCCGCGCCACAGTTTTGAAACCGGATCTAGCGTCGACGAGTCGAGAGCGAAATCGTCGATCCCGTCGAGGCGCCGAACGAGAAGCTGGCGCCGCCGCTGTCCGGCATCGGAATCAGCACGACGTTCGAGCGCTCCTGGACCTTCTGGTTGCTATTGAAGCCGCGCACGTCGCCGGCCACGACGAAGAAGCCGATCGTCTCGCCCGGCGTCGGCTGATGGAACGTCATCGGCGCCCAGCGAATCGGGTTGTAGAACCAGTTCAGCGCGTAATCCTGCGGCGGCCCGCCGCCCTCAAGGCGATCGTTCCACATCTCGATGGGCGCCGACGCATACCAGCGGCCGTCGATCTTCCAGGCCATCCCAAGGCAGTACTCAATTTGCCCCGAGAACCCCGGCGGGGTGATATCGGGCCACCGATTCGGTCCGTTCTTCTTCGTGAAGTCGACGTTGATCCCGCTCGGCCCCATCACCAGGCTCGTGATCTTCGCCGTCTCGGCGAAGAACGCAAAATTGTCCGGCGAGTCGAGAATGATCGCCTGCAGCAGGCTGAACGGCTGCACGTTCATCGCGCTCGTCGCCGACGCCGCGCTGACGACGGCGTTCGCCGGGTCGGTCGCGATGACGCGCCAGAAGTAGATCTTCTCCACCAGCTTAATTGCTACGTCGTGCGGCGTGAACGATCGATCCGTTCGCTCGGCCACCGTCGCGCTATACACGAGCGAGGCGAACGACGCGGCCTCGGAAATCTCGAAGCGATAGAACACCGGACCGGCCGGTCCGGTCCGCGCGACGTTGTTCACGTTGAGCGTCGGCTGCTCGCCGACGGTCGCGTTCGGCTGCGGATCGCCGTTGACCGGCTGCGACAGGATGACCTCCGGGCCGATACCGACGCCGCGGGCGTCGGTATACGGACCGGCGAGCGACCCGCTCGACGCGCGCGCGCGCCAGAAGTAGCTCTTATTGGGCGTCAGTTTGTCGATTTTGAGCGCGGTCGTCCCGCTCCCCGCCGCCGCGCCGTCCTTCGTGTAGACCTTGCTGGCGAACGCCGCGTCCGCGGCCACCTCAAACGAGTACGTCAGCGCCGTCGTGCCCGTCGTCACGGCGTTCTTGATCGTCAGCGTGATCGGCTGCTCGACGTTCTTGAACTGCTGGTTGACCGTCGGTGTCACGAGCGACGGCGCCGTCAACGTGACGCCCGTCACGGCGTCAGTGACCGAAGCGGTCTGGCCTGAGGCGCCGTCATCGGACGGGCGCGTCGGGCTGGTTTTCTGACAGGCCGTCGTGACGACAAGGAGCACGAGCGCGCTCCAGATACCGAGTGACTTCTGCTTCATGTGCTCCTACCGCAGATTAGAGTTGTGACATAGAACAAACACGACACAACTAAAGTTCCGAGTCGTAAAAAACGGTCGCGTCGCGACAAAGGCTGGGAGGCCTGTCAGCGACTGTGCAGGATCTGAAGAGTACGGAGTATCGACTGCGGCGTCAAGCACTATCTGCCGTGTACATGCGGAGATCCAGCTATCGGCTCGAGACCAGCCGCTCGGTCGCCTGGGCCTGGAGGACTTCCCGTATGACGTAGATCGATTTGTTCTGCGACTCGTGATACGTCCGGACCTGCAATTCAGCCAAGAGTCCCAGCGTCACCAGCTGGAATCCCGTAAAGATCAGCAGGATGCCGAGCAGCAACAGCGGCATGTGCTGCGAGAGCGATGCGACCTCTCGCAGCCGCTGCACGGCCAGGAATCCGCTGATGAGCGCGCCGCCAAGCCCCATCGCGATGCCGATCAGCCCGAAGATTTGCAGCGGCCGCGTCGAATAGCTCAACAGGAATTTCACCGTCAGCAGATCGAGGATGACGCGGACTGTCCGGCCGATCCCGTACTTCGATTGCCCGTACTTGCGGGCCCGATGGTTGACGACCATCTCGCCGATGCTCGACGTGTGCTCGCTCGCGATCGCCGGCAGAAACCGGTGCATCTCGCCGTACAGCTTCATGTCTTTCACGATCTCGGCGCGGAAGACCTTCAGCGAGCAGCCGTAGTCGTGCAGGTGCACACCGGTGACGGCCGAGATCAGCCCATTCGCCAGCGTTGACGGCACCCGCCTGGACACGAACGCGTCCTTCCGATCCTTCCGCCAGCCGCACACGATATCGTAGCCACCCTCGAGCACAGCGACCATCGCGGGAATGTCGCGCGGATCGTTCTGCAGATCGCCGTCCGAGGTGACGATCAGCCGTCCGCGCGCGTGCGCGAACCCGGCGGCGAACGCGGCGGTCTGACCGAAGTTGCGGCGGAACCTGATCACGCGCAGATACGGATCGCTCGCCTGCAGCCGCGCGAGTATCCCAAAACTCTCGTCCGTGCTCCCGTCGTCGACGACGACGATTTCGTACGAGCGGCCCCAGGCCGTCAGCGTATCCGTGAACTCGCGATGCAGCTCGACGAGCGACGCCGCTTCGTTCCGGATCGGGATGACGATGGTCAGATCAATCATCGGGTCATCGGGTCATCTGGTTATCGAGTCATTGGTTCTCTGATCACTTGGTTATCTGATCATTGGTGAACCGAACAGGGGGCTGTCCCCAATCGACCAGATAACCAGATGGTGCAATGACCAAATTCAGTATACCTTCCCGACCCGCGCTTTGCTCCACAGGAGATACGCGGCAAACCCGATAGCCAGCACGCCGAGGGCCGCCACTGAGACAAACGAGCCGTTATCGCGCATGGAGGCCATCGCCCGCTCGCCGTATCGAACCGCCAGCACGCCCAGCGCGATGTAGCGCACCCCGCGACCAATCGCGATCGCGGTCGCCAGGCGCGTGGCGCTGATGCCGACGACGCCGGCGAGCAGAATGAAGATCTTGAACGGCGCAGGCGGCGGCAGCAGACACGGCACCAGCACGGCCATCACGCCGTGGCGCTGGAGCGCGGCCATCGCCTGCTCGATCTTCTCGCCCGTGAACCTCTTCCGGACGAGCGCCTCGCCGCCTTTGCGTCCGAGATGGTGCAGGGCGAGACAGCCCGCGACCGAGCCGGCCACGGTCATGGCGACATACCACAGCATGCCGGCAGGACTGCGCGTGACCGTGACGACGAGCAGCACGTCGGTGATGCCCGGCAATGGCAGGAACGACGAATCCAGGAACGCGACGAGGAAGAGGCCCGGACCACCGAGGGCCAAGGCGAGCCCGCGGATCCGGCCGACAAATTCGCTCATAGAATAAACAGGTGATTATACCGTTCGCTCAGCGCGCGCCCGCCCTGAGCGACACGGCCGTGCCGAACGGAGTCGAAGGGCTGCCGGGAGCAACGCCGTCGGGAACGATAGTCCTGGGAACGATAGTGCTGGCAGCGGCGGTCGGCGGCGCGCTGGTCGCGTGGCACTATCACACCCTTGGCCTCACGCTCAGCCACTACGATGCGCGCGGTCATCTGATCGTCGCGCGCCGCATCGCCGACAGCATCACGCCCGGCTGGCAGCAGATCGGCGCCGTCTGGCTGCCGCTGCCCCACCTGCTCAACGCGATTCCAGTGCAGGTCGATCTCTTCTACCGCAGCGGAGCGTCGGCGGTCGCGTTGTCGGTTGCGGAGTATGCGATCGCGGCCGGCGCGATTGCGTGGATCGTGCTGTGGCTAACGGGATCGGAGATCGCCGCCGTCGCCGGCGCGGCCGTCTTCGCGCTGAATCCCAACGTCCTCTATCTGCAGTCCACGCCCATGACCGAGCCGCTGCTGCTCGCCACGACGACGGTGGCGGTGGCGATGCTCCTCGCGTGGAGTCAGGCAGACCTGAAGGTCTGCACTACACCTGCTCGGGCAGACCTGACGGTCCGCACTACCCCTGCTCGGGCAGATCTGAGGGTCGGTGCTACACCTGATAGCGAAGGGCTTGACGGCCGTAGTGCAGGCCTTCAGGCCTGCCACGTCGGTTGGGCGTTCGCGCTGGCGTGCCTCACGCGGTACGAAGCATGGCCCGTGACGGTGAGCGCTCTGGCGGCGGCGGCGTGGACGCGTTGGCGGCGCGGGCAAGCGCTGACGTCCGCGCTGCGCGACCTCGCCGCCATCGCCATCTATCCCGCGATCGCCATCGTCAGCTTCGCGATCTTCAGCCGCGTCGTGGTCGGCGCGTGGTTTGTTGGCGCCGATTTCTTCGTTCCGGAGAACAAAGCGCTCGGCGATCCGATGATGGCCGCGTCCGAGATCGGGTGGGGCGCGCGCATGCTGAGCGGCGCGCCGCTGACCTGGATCGGCGCCGTGGGCGTCGCGCTGGCGGTCGGCGTCGGCCTTGTGAGCCGGCGGCGCGCGGATGCGCTGACCGTGCTCGCGCTCCTCGGCATGGCCGCAATCCCGTGGACGGCATTTCTCCGGGGCCACCCGTTCCGCATTCGATACATGGTGCCGCTGATGGCGATCGAAGCCGTCGGCGCCGGCTTCGCGGCTGGGATCCTGCCGGCGAGGCTCCTGCGCGCCACGGGTGCGATCGCGCTGCTCGTGCTCGTCGGCTACGAGCTGCACCCGCTCGACGTGTCGGCGCCGATGGTCGTCGAAGCGCAATGGGATCGTCCCAACGCGCCGCTTCGCGCGCAGGTGACCGCGTGCATCGCGCGTCCGTTGAACGGCGACAAGATCATGGCGAGCATGGGATCGCTCGGGCACTACATGCAGGAGGCGTCGCGATCCGGCCTCGCGATCCGCGATTTTCTGCACGAGGGCAACGGCGACATCTGGCTCGCCGCGCTCGAGCGGCCGCGCCCCTTCGCTGCGTGGGTGCTGATCGAGGAAAAAGCAGAGGGCGGCGACATGCTCGCGCACATCGCGGGGGAGCGGCCGGCGTTTCTCGCGGGATACGAGCGCGTCTGCGACGGCGCTGGCCTCGCGCTCTATCGCCGACGCTAGTCATGGCTGATGGCTAAGGGCTAATGGCTATGGTCGATAGCGCTGTCTATCGAACCATCCGCCATAGCCATTAGCCCTCAGCCATTAGCCATGACTCAGAATCTGATATTGATCATAAACGTGTAGGTAAGCCCGCCGAGATCGAGCTTTGGGCCCACACCGTTCTTGGTGCCGGCGAAATCCTGATCTCCTGGGAGCTGTCCTTCGGCGCTCTGATACCGAATCTCGCCGCCGACACCCCACGAGCCGACCGGCACTCGAATACCGCCGAGGATCACCGGTCCGGTCGCGGTGCCGCTGCCGACGAAGTCGCCGCGAAAGATCGAGCGGTCGGTGGCGAGGAACTGTCCCGTCTCGCTGTAGCGGTAGCTCAACACGCCGACGCCGGCGCCGACGTACGGCTCGACGCCGTTGTGATGTCCCATCGGTAGAAACCGCACCGTCGCCGAGAAGGGAATCACGCGCAACTTCAGCGTCTGCTCGATCTCGCTGCCGTTCGCGTTGACGAACGACGCGTACACCGCCGGCACCGAGCGCTGGTAGAAGCTGACGCCGAGCCCAGCGTCGAACTTGTCCCCGACCGCCGTGAGCCACTCGGCCCCGAACGACGGTCCGCTGAAATCCTTGATGTCGAACGCGAGGAAGTCGAGGTTGTTCACCAGGACATCTCCGCTCGTGCGGGCATCCGCAGCCCGCGGACTGAACCCGCCAACGGAAAACGACACTTGCTGTTGAGCCGACGCCACCGGGGTTCCGACCAAGCCCAGAACCACCAGAGTCACCAAGCCTGCCGTAATCAGACGATGCATGGGCGCGCTCCTTCGTAGCAAGAGATAGCAGGAGAAGTGCCAGAAACAGGGGCGGAAACAGCCCGAAATCGTTGAAGTGTCACGTCGAATGTCTCTCGCGGGTATCACTCCGTCCGCTGGGGAGCACGGCCGTCGCGAAACGCCGTGATCACCTCGAGCATGGCGTCGTGCACGTGTCCGTTCGTGGCCAGCACGTGGCCGCCCCGCGACGTGAACGGCTGCCCGTCCATGTTCGTGATCCGCCCGCCCGCCTCGGCCACGACCAGCGCGCCGCCGGCGATGTCCCAGGCCTTGAGATCGCGCTCCCAAAAGCCATCCATGCGTCCGGCCGCGACGTAACACAGATCGATCGCCGCCGAACCGAGCCGCCGGACCGCTCGCACCTGCCCGACGAACGCGCCGAACAGGCCAACGATCTCGTCGACGCGCGCGTGCACGTCGTACGGAAATCCCGTCGCGAGCATCGCGTCCACGAGGCACGTCGCCGACGACACGCGCAGCGGCTTGCCGTTCAGGAACGCGCCGCTGCCCCGCTCCGCGGTGAACAGCTCCTTGCGGGTCGGATCGTAGACGGCGGCCACTTCGGCGACGCCGTCGATCTCGAGCGCGAGCGAAGAGCAGAAAATCGGCAGGCCGTGCGCGAAGTTCGTCGTCCCGTCAATCGGATCGAAGACCCAGCACGGGCCCGCCGGCGCGGTGGCCGCGCCGCCGAGTTCTTCCGCGAGCACGTGATGATCCGGGAAGCGTTCCGCGATGAGCGCGCGAAACATCCGCTCGACCGCGACGTCGACCTCGGTCACGAGATCGATGGTCCCTTTCTTGTTGATCTGGAAGTCGCCGCCGAACTGCACCATCTGCAGATCGCCCCCGCGGACGACCGCCTCGATGGCTGTTGTCAGAAACAACGGGTCGCGCGTCACTCAGGCGGGTTCCGAACCATTGGTGGGCTGCACGCGTTTGACCATGCGGATTTCCATCCCGCCTTCGGGCGCGCGCTGCAGCCGCACGTCCTCCATGAAATTGCGGATCAGGAAGATGCCGCGGCCGCTCGATTTGAGGAGGTTCTCCACGTCGAGGGGATTGGCGACCGTGTCCGGGTCGAAGCCCTCGCCCTGGTCGCGCACGCGGATGGCCAGCTCGGGGACGTCCGCCTTCGTCGCTGTCTCGAACTCGACGAAGACGTGCTTGGCCGCGTCGTTCCGGTTGCCGTGTTTGATCGCGTTGATGACCGATTCGCGGATGGCGACGCTCACCCAGTGCAGCGAGTCTTCGTCGAGGCCGACGCCGCGTGCCAGATGATCACTGACCACCTGCACGAAGTCGAGCATCTCGAACGCGCTGGTGAACTCGAGCCGGACGATGTGATGACCGCTTGACGTCATGGGTGCGTTTCGCCGCACTCAATCAATACCATCTCATCGGCGATGTCAAGACGCGTCGCCAAATCGCGTAAGATTCTACCGGCATGCCGCTGACCGCCGCCACGATTGCGCCCGCCCGCCGTTTGCGCGGCCGGCTGACCGTGCCCGGCGACAAATCGATCGCGCACCGCTACGCGTTGCTCGCCGCGCTCGCCGACGGACGTTCGACGATTACCCATTTCGCTCCAGGGGCCGACTGCCGGTCAACGCTCGCCTGCCTGCGCGGGCTGGGCGTCGAGGTGGAAGAAGGTGCGGACGGCACGGTTACCTTACTGGGACGAGGTTTCGGGCAACTCCGTTCGCCCACGGCCCCGCTCGACGCCGGTAACTCGGGCACGACGATGCGCCTGCTCGCTGGTGTGCTGGCGGGGCACCCCTTCTCCACCACGATGATCGGTGACGCGTCGCTGTCACGCCGTCCGATGCGCCGCGTCATGGCGCCGCTCGAACGCATGGGCGCCCGCATCGACGCCACCGACGGTCATCCCCCGCTCACGATTCACGGCACGCGGCTGCGCGGCATGGCACACGAGCCCGAGACGCCCAGCGCGCAGGTGAAGAGCGCCGTCCTGCTAGCCGGATTGCACGCGGAGGGCACGACTACCGTCGCCGAGCCGTCCGCGACCCGCGATCACACCGAGCGGGCGCTGACAGCCTTCGGCGGCCGCGCGTGCATCGACGGCCTGACGGTCTCGGTGACCGGCGGTCAGCGTCTGCAGGGACAGCACCTCTCGGTGCCGGGCGACTTCTCGTCGGCGGCCTTCTGGCTCGTCGCCGCCGCCTCGCTCCCCGGATCACGAATCGACATCGAGGACGTCGGGTTGAATCCGACGCGCACGGCGCTGCTCGGCGTCCTCGAGCGTTTTGGCGCGCGCGTCCACGTCGAGGTCACGGCGACCGCGGCAGGCGAGCCGCGCGGCCTCGTCAGCGTCGAAGGCGACCGCATGGGGAGGCTCGACATCGCACCCGAGGAAGTACCGGGGCTCATCGACGAGCTGCCGGCGATCGCGGCGCTCGCGGCGCACGGCGGGCAGGTGACCGTACGCGGGGCGAGCGAGTTGCGTGTCAAGGAGAGCGATCGCATTGCCGCGCTGGTCGCCGGATTCCGCGCGCTGGGCATCAACGCGGAGGAGCGCACCGACGGTTTCGTCATCGCCGGGCCGGCCGCCGGATCTACGCGGCCGTCCGGCGGGCGCGCCGACGCGCGCGGCGATCACCGGATGGCCATGGCCTTCGCGATCGCCGCCCTCGCGGCCGAGCGCCCCTCCACCATCGACGGCTCCGACGCCGTCGTCATCTCCTACCCTGGCTTCTTCGAGACGCTGGGCCGGCTGGTTGTTTGAGTCGACGAGTGTGAAGGCGGACAAGATTTACCTCGTCGGCTTCATGGCCGCCGGCAAGACCACGGTGGCGCGGGCGCTGGCCCGCCGCCTGGGATGGGAGGCGGCGGACATCGACGAGGTGATCGAGCAACGTGAGCGTCAGACGGTGGCAGATATTTTCGCGCGGCACGGCGAGGGCTATTTCCGCGCCATCGAGCGCCAGGCGCTGCTGGACCAGCGGCCGCGGCGGCATCTGGTGGTCGCGACGGGCGGTGGCACCTTTGCGGACCCGCAGAATGTGGCCGCCATCAACAGCGACGGCGTATCGGTCTGGCTCGACGTCCCGCTGGATCGCCTGATCGACCGGATCCCGGCTGACGGCCGCCGTCCGCTGGCCACCGATCGCGCCGGCTTCGAACAACTGTATTATCAACGGCGCGCGGCGTACGAGCAGGCGCACGTCCGGCTGGACGCCGGACGCGCCAGCGTCGACGCGCTGGTCGAACAGATCGTCGATTGGCTGGAACACTGATGCGCTATCTGGTCCTCACCGACATCCACGGCAACCTCGAAGCGCTTGACGCCTGCGTGGCCGACGCGCGCGAACATACCTACGACTCAACCCTCGTGCTCGGCGATTTGGTGGGCTATGGCCCGGATCCGAACACCGTCGTCGAGCGCGTGCAGGCGCTCGAGCCGATTGCCATCGTGCGCGGGAATCACGACAAGGTGGCCTGCGGCTTGGAGCAGGCCGAGGGCTTCAACTCGGTCGCGAAGAGCGCGGCGAAATGGACGCTGGACACCCTACTGCCGGCGTCCCGTGAATGGCTCGCCGCGCTGCCTGAAGGGCCGACTGTCGTCGATGACTTCGTCGAGATCTGCCACGGCTCGCCGTTCGACGAGGACGCATACATTTTCGACGAGCTCGACGCCGTCCGCGCGTTGAAGGTGGCGAACCGGCCGCTCTGCCTGTTTGGCCACACGCACTACCCGGTCACGTTCGAGCTGTCCGCGGATTCGTTCGACAGCGTGGGATCGGCGGCGGAGCCGCAGATGCGCGTGCAGATGAAACCCGGCAGCAAGTATCTGATCAACCCCGGCTCGGTTGGCCAGCCGCGCGACGGCGATCCCCGCGCCGCGTACGCCATCGTCGATACGACACAGCGCCTCGTCGAGCTCTATCGTGTGCGCTATGCGGTCGCGGACACGCAGGCGAAGATCGTCAAGGCGGGGCTGCCGGAGGTGCTCGCGCAACGGCTGGCCGTCGGTCGATAAGGTTGTTCTAACTTCTTACTTCTCAGTTCTGACTTTCGCTGCGCGGTCCTCACGCCGTCGCAATTCAACGGCATACGCGTCTCTGGCCGCGCGAGACCCCAGCACCCAGCCGATAATCACGCCAATCAGCATGACCGACGGGATGAAGATGAAGTGGCCTGCGGTCATTTCCGCGACGTCTTCTGCGCGAGCGCGCGCATCTCGGTCTCGACGGTGTTCAGCCTCCGCCAGATCGTCCACAGATAGATCATCACCGCGATCCACACGAACGCGTAAGCCGTAACGAGCAGCGGCGCGGCGGGTAACTGATCGGACAACGGCACTGCGTCTACTGGCACGAAGCCGCCCTGCCCGAGCGACGGCGGCTGCGCGAAGGTGGACGAGGCGAACAGGACGAAGGAGGTCAGCGCGATACACAGACGGCGGATGCTCATGTCAATCCTCCTGCGCGAGATACAGCTCGTCGAGCGCGGCCTGCCGCTCTCCGAGGTTCACGCGCAGCATCAGCAGCAGGGCGAGCAACAGAAAGTAGGACGCGACGCAGAACCAGAACGGCCCGCCCATGGTCGCCGGCAGCGTCGGCACAACCGACGTCAGCGGATGGATGGTCCGCCAGATGTTGACCGCCTGGTAGACAAACGGCACGACGGCGAGCCCGAAAATCCCGACGGCCGCCGCGAGCTTGTCCGAGCCGGGACCGCCGTACTTACGCACGAGGATGCCCGAGATGAAGGTCATCTCGAGCAGGAGTGCGATCGTCAGCTTGGCGTCCCATTGCCACCAGACGCCCCACGCCTTGCGTCCCCAGAGCGGCCCGGTCACCAGGCCCATGAGGCCGAAGAGCACGGCGATTTCGGCTGCCGCCTCGGCGATGCGGTCGGCCCTCGGGCTTGTCTTGAACAGATGGATCAGGCTGGCGACTCCGCACACGCCAATCGCGGTGAACATCGCGAACCACGACGGCACGTGGAAGTAAAAGATCTTCTGCACGAGGCCCATCGTCGACTCGTATGGCGCGCGCGCGATCATGAACGGCGCTCCGGCGAACATCAGGCCCGCGAGCACAGCGAGGGGACCAAAGGCTTTCTTCATGCACCTACTCCGTCATGAGCGGCTCGAACGTCCAGAGCGCCAGGGTCAGGAACACCACGTCGAAGGCCGCCAGGATGCCGATCCACATAGTCGCCGTGGGTTCGTCCGGCGTGGCGCCCAGCAGCGCCGCCGTGCCGCGAACACCCGCAATGATCACCGGAATGATGATGGGATACAACAGGATGGGCAGCAGCACATCGCGCGACCGCGCGCGCACCAGCATCGCCGCGAAGAGCGTGCCCACCGCGCAGAAGCCGATGGTCCCGCCGGCGAGCAGGGCGACAAGCAGCAGCGGCCGGCTGAACAGCGTGGCCTGAAACAGGAGCGCGATCATCGGCACGAGCAGCAGTTCGGCGAGACCGAGCAGCGCGAGGATCCCCAGCAGCTTGCCGACGTAGAGCGCGGCGCGCGGCGCCGGCGCCAGGAGCAGCGCGCGTAGCGTTTCGCCGTAGCGCTCGCGCTCGAAGGTGCGGCCGAGCGCCAGCGTGCCGGAAAAACTGATGGCGATCCACAGGATGCCGGCGGCCGCGTCCTCCACCGCGCGCCCTTCCTTCACGAAGGCGAACGCAAAGATCAGCACGCAGGACACCGCGAAGAACAGCGTCGTCGTCACCACTTCCAGACTCTTCGCTTCGATAGCGATGTCCTTCCGCAGCACGAGCCACGCCGTGCGGAAGATCATCTATGCGCCTCCCCGCATCGAATCGGTACGCATGTGGCGCAGGGCTTCAGTCCTGCGAGACACGCTTCGCAGCGCTAAAGCGCTGCGCCACAGGAGAGCGGCACTCGAGTGCGGGAGACAGCCCACTAATTGGCTCCGACTAGCGCGCGATACCGCGCGCGAAGGCCGGGGGACGAAGGCTCGTCGGACAGCAGACGGCCGTCGCGAATAAGCGCCACGCGCGTCACGAGCCCATCGGCCAGGTCCAGATCATGGGTCGCGAGCATGACGATAGCGCCGTCGGCGGCCAGGCGGCGGAGCCGGTCGGCGATGAGGCCGACGGCGCGGTCGTCGAGGCCGGGGAACGGCTCGTCGAAGAGCACGAGGCGCGGCCCGTGCAACAGGGCGCGCTCGAGCGCGAGCCGCTGCCGCATCCCGCGCGAAAACCCGCTCACCGCATCGTCCGCGCGATCGCGCAAGCCGGCCGCCTCGAGTGCCGCGTCGACCGGGGCGCCCGGGTCGAGACCGTAGAGTTCGGCGAAGAACGCAAGGTTCTGGCGAGCAGACAATTCCGGGTAAAGGTGCAGCTCGTGCGCAAGGAGGCCGATGCGATTCCGCAGGGCGGCGCCCAGCCGACGCGCCGGCTCACGGCCGTAGAGGACCTGTCCCTTCGACGGCGCCGCCAGCGTGGCCAGGATCGTGATCAGCGTGGACTTGCCGGCGCCGTTCGGTCCGAGGAGGCCGACGATCTCGCCCGATCGCGCCGTCAGTGAGACGTTCGACAGTGCGCGGCGTCGCCCGAAATGGCGTGAGACGTCGAGGAGCTGTACGGAATCGAAGTCGACGTTCACGCCTTGCGGCACGCTCAGGACGCCCCGCGTACGTCGAGGGGCGCGGTCACGCGGTCGGCGCGTTCGGGTCCGGTGTCGTGGCCGTCGAGCGCGCTGTAGACCTGCTCGAGCGAGGCCACGAACTCTGCGCGCCGGGACGCGTAGCGCCGATCCTCTCCGCGGCCGCTGCGATGATCGTGCTCGAGGCGCGTGAGCTCGTTGAACAGCTTCTCGCGGCGCGCGACCAGCCGTTTCCGCTCGATCGCCTGCGCCGACGCATCGCCGGTCGGACGCGTCGCGAACCACACGCCGAGCAACGTGATGACGCCCGCCAGCGACAGTGCGACTCGCCGCGGGGCTTGGCTGTGGTGCGGGACGCCGTCCACCACCAGTTCGATCGGCTGGCCGGCCGCAACGGGCCCGCCGGTGCCCGCAATGAACACGTCGCCGTCGGCCGGCATCTCGCGCTGCTCCTTGAGCTGAGGCGACTTCAGGCTCGTCTCGCCGACCTTCTTGACGACCACCGCGAGCTGTTGAAGGTTGGCGGGCAACCTCTGCGCGATCTCGATCGAACCGCCGGGCGCCGGCAGTTCGGTCGCCACTTGCACGAACGTGTGGCCCGGCGCGAACGGCCCCTGCACCGTGACGCGCAGCCCCTTGACGCTCGCCCGCGGCGACGATCCGTCCATCATCGCCGTTCCGATGGCGCCGGTCGGCATGTCGAAGGCGAACGGCGTCGGTGGGTTCACCGGCACGTTCTGATTGTTGGCGATGTCGAGGAGATAGAACACGTCGACCGCCTCCTCTCGCGGCTGCATCACGAAGCGCGACTGCTCGCCGATGACGACGGGACCGGTCCGCGCCGGCGCATCAGGCGCCGCTGTCTTCGTGGGATCGGTCGCCACCAGCATCAGCCGGATACCGCCCTTCGACGGTGCCGGGAACTCCTGCGACTCGAGATGCTCGCCGTCAACATCCGCGGTGGCTTTCACCGTCGTGCCGGGCGTCAGATCGCCGAACTGCGCGCGGCCGCTCTCGTCGGTCTTGACGATGATCAGCTTGGAACCGACGTGCAGCTCGACGGGGTGACCCACGATGTTGTTCGACAACTGACCGCGAATCACGCGAACCGAAATCGCACCGGCCGGCAGGTCGTCCACCGGACGTGGAATGCCCGACATCTCTTTCGCATCGGGCATCTGCAACTGCGCGCGAAGAACCTCTCCACCACGGAGGACGCAGAGGACACAGAGGACAAAACCTAAAAGGCTCCGCGTCCTCCGTGGCCACCGTGGTGGGGAGATCTCCGGGATTCGTGGTGGAGAGCTTTTGCGGATCACAGCTTCGCCCCGCAGCCCTTGCAGAACTTCGCGTCGGTGTCGTTGGCGGTGGCGCAGGCGGAACAGACACGCTCGCCTGAAAGGCTCGCGCTCCTCTCGTTCCGATCTGCGCGCGTCTCGTTGCCCTCGTCGGAGCGCCTCTTATCGTCGGAGCGCGAGCCTTTCAGGCGAGCGCCTTCACTCGCGCCCAACCGCTTCGCGAGGGCGCGCTCGATCTGATCGCGATAGCCGGCGCCCGCATCGAGCTGGCGCATCAGGCCCGCGGCGCGCGCGCGCAAGCGGCCGGACATCTCGTTCCAGTCCTCGTCGGACAGCCGCCCCATCGCGCGATCGAACTCGAGCTCCTTGATCGATCGGAGCGTCATCATCTTCTCCCGATCGAGCGCGACGCGCGTCCGTTGGCCGACCATCACCGTGCGATCCTCTTCTTGTGACACCAGCGGTCGCAGCGCGCGGAGCGCCGCGTAGCCGACCAGCGCCGCGGCCGCCATCAGCACGCCGAGCAGGATGACGGCGGTGGTCCCCTGCCCGCGCGCCATGAACGTCGCGGCGGCCGCGCAGCCCAGCGCGGCCAGGACGAAGAATTGCCAGGGTTGAAGGCCGGCGTCCGTGCTAGGAGCACCGGTAGTGTCCGGCTTCAGCCGGACCTTGTCAGTCGAGGTCTCGGAGCTCATCGTCGATGCGCTCTTCGAGCGCCGCGTCGAGCGGCGCGGCCGCCGTGGCCGCGGCGTCCGGCTTCCGCGTCCACCTCACCGCCGCGACGCCGACGGCGACGGCGCTCGTCGCGCCGACCAGGTACGGGAACAGCCACGCCAGGCGGCTGAAGCCCTGATCGAGCGGCGCGCCCAGCATCTCTTCGCTGCCGTACTTGGCAATGAAGGCCTGGATGATCTGATCGTGGTTCATGTTCTGATCGACCATCGCCGCCAGCTGACCGCGCATCTCGTGCGACGTCCCGCAGGCGTCCTTGCGGCACTCGGCGAGCGTCTGATGACCGCAGGCGCCGCAGGTGCAGACGATCTCGTGCTGCATCTGCTTCTCGAACGGCGTGCGTGCGTAGAACGACGTGCGCGTGTTGACGTCGCCGCCCATCCCCTGCGCCGACAGCGTCGTGCCGCCGGCAAGGAGCACCATGAATAGGAACGCCGCCGTCGTCGCGGCAGCCTCCGCCGGCATTTTCGCCAGCGCAAACGCGTACGACCGCTCCGGCAGCAGTGCGATGCCCGTGCCGAGCGCCATGATCCCGAAGCCGAACCACACCCAGTTCACGAGCGGGTTGACCACGAGCTGCAGCGTGACCGATTGATCCGCGAGATCGAAGCCGCCGAGCACCGCGTACAGATCCTCCGCCGGCGTCCGGCGGATCGCCACTTCCGTCGTCGGTTCCTGTTCGTGGCGGCGGTACGCCCATTTCGCGGGATACAGGCCGTCGATTTCCTTGCCGCCGACGAAGACCGACAGATACGCCGTCGTCATCTGTTTCTGGCCATCGTCGAGCACTTTGACGCCGTTGCTTTTGATCGTGTATTTGCCGATTTTCGTTTCCTGCCCGGGCTTCATCGTCACCTGCTCGTCGAGCTTCAGGGCGTTGCCGGCGAAACCGAAGCAGATCAGCACGATGCCGACGTGGACAATGTAGCCGCCGTAGCGGCGCTTGTTCTTGCCGACCAGCCCCACCATCGCGGTCAACGCATCGGTGCCCGTATTGCGGCGGCGGATGTTCGCGCCTTTCACGAACTCCTGCCCGATGGTGCCGACGACGAAGCCACACAGCGCGAAACACAGACCCGATGGCCAGATCGGAATCTTGATATAGCCGACCGCCAGCGCAGCCGCGGCAAGCCCCGCCGCGCCCGGCCAGATGAACTGCGGCCCGATGTTCGAGAACGACGAACGCCGCCACGCCAGCAGTGGACCGACGCCGGTGAGCATCAGCAGGACCAGACCGACCGGCGTCATCCACTTGTTGAAGAACGGCCCGGCGACGGTCAGCCGCTGTCCGGTGACCGCTTCGCTCAGCGTCGGGAACATCGTGCCGAACAGCACGAAGAGCGCGGCGAAGAGCATGACCCAGTTGTTCACCAGGAACGCCGCCTCGCGCGACATCCACGAGTCGAGCTCATTGCGCGCCTTCAACAGCGGCAGCCGCCAGATCACCAGCGAGAAGCTGAACACGAGGATGGCGACCATGAAGCCGATGAAGAGCCGCGCGAGAATCGGATCATCGCCGAACGCGTGCACCGACTGCACCCCCCCCGCCCGTGTCATGAAGGGGCCGAAG
>OBEQ012169227.1_pt1 | contig 17194 bp, 17 predicted proteins | sample 1670901 | NCBI WGS metagenome assembly OBEQ01 (sample SAMEA104232315, study PRJEB22302) | groundwater metagenome | biome: forest; feature: aquifer; material: groundwater | place: USA | collected 2011-08-07 | depth 5.4 m
ACGTTTATCGTTTCTGATCATGATCAGAAATGCATCAACAATACATAGATGCATTCGTTTCCAAACTTCTTTTGCAAAAGAGAAGATGCATTTCTGACATACCCAGAACGAACAATCACTTATTTGACGGTATTTTTTCTTGCAATCTTAACTATCGTTTCATAATCCGTTGTTGTTGACTTATCATAACGCATTCGTTCGGCAAAAATATTTCTAAACTGAAAACTATCACCATATCGTGGATGAAATCCTGCAGAATAAGGATTTTTAGCAAACTTACTATCGAATACTTGCAACTCTACAATAATAGGATCCTTCGTTGCAACTAAAAAATCAGGTTTTACAAGTTTAATTGACACTTTTTTTATTTCGGAATAGTGCGCAAAATATTTCATAATTTGAGAATATATGCGAATATTTTTTTTAGTGTCTTGAATTCTCGAAAAAATTTCAACATACTGAGAAATGTACTGTTCTGTTTTCATACTTGATTTCTTTTTTCCAAGAGTATGAGAATCATAAAACCTTTTATTCTTATCATACTCTTCAATCATCTGTAAAAAATCTTTTCCACGCGGCAAAGAAGAAAAAAAAGCATCTATAAATTTATTTGATACATTTAGATCCTCATCATTGTTCTTTATTTTAGACTTCATTTCAAACTCAAGAAGAGATTCTAACAAAATTTTTCCATGTGAGAAATATACATCTTGCAAAGTCATGATATTTTCATCAGGAATACTTCTTTTTTTTGATTCTAAAAATAGTTCTTTTCGTAAAAGAGATAATCTCTCATGTTGACCTTTCGTTTTTATTTGTACACCCTCAGGATCTAAATTAACTTTACAAAGAGGAAGATATTTTTTAATTAAAGAATCATAAACTCCGAGCAAAGCACCTTGTATATTTTCTTCTCTTAAATCTTCTTCTCGAGATACATACAAACCAAGAACAACTGCATCAACGGTTTCATACTTTTTTATTTTATAACTTTTTGCAAAATCCATCAGCCTTGTTTCACCCAGATTTGCTGATTGCACAACACAAACACCTTCAAGTCCTAACAATTCTTTTTCTTTAATGAACTGCGAAAGATCGACTGAATTATTTATTTTTTTTCTATCAACCACTCTTGCAGATGACTGTTTTTTTTCTAAATAATATGTAAGTTCATCAAGAAACATGTCAACTTTTTGATAGTTCATTGGAACATCGCAAAGAGAAGTGAGATTTTTTTCTTGTACATCTCTCGATTTCTCCCATGTTGCAGAATCTGCAATTGCAAATAAACCATGAAACGCAAGAGTGCATATAAATTCATCTTTTGGTTTTCCACCTAAAAAAAGATCATTTCTTAAAAGATATTCATTTACAAAAGATGAGGAAAGTTCTTTTTCTCCTTTTTTCGGCCAATATCTCGCATCAGGAATTCTTTTTTGTAATCTATTAAAACCTGCTAAATGAGAATAGTTTCTATTAATAAGTTCACAATCACCAATCATGACAGGAAGATTTTTCAAAATAGTATTTAACTCTGGAAGTAAACGCAAATCATATCTTGTAAATTGACGAGTAAATGCGGAAGTATCGCCTAAGGAAATATGAAGTTGCATACGATAGCCATTTTCTTTTGTTGAAGCTCGCGTATACACTTCCACATTTGAATGAGAGAAAACAAGATTCTCAATAGAATCAATAAAAGTAGGATTCAACGATGCAATAGGTTTTCCCAACAAAGGCATTTTCGAATCAAGATAAATCGAATGTTGATAATGAAAAAAATCATAAATCTCTGAATCAGAAAAATATTCAAGTTGAGGAATATATCTTTCAAGTTCTTTTTGTAAAAATAATTCTCTTGAATCTTTACCAAACTCTGCACATAAAATAGTTTGTAAATTTTGCTGTTTTCGAGTCATTGGTTTTGACATGTGTGATCACCATAGAATAAAAAAAGATAAAAGCTATTTAGATCAGAGTGGTGAATAAGTTCACCACATAAAAAAGACGGCAGTTTTTTATATAATTAACCACTCCACAATAGTATGACTGCGTTTATCGGGATTTTTTTATCCAAAGAAGAAGAAAAACAAGAGCTCTACGGGATATACATCTTAACCCCAAGAACGAATAGAATAAGTACAATCCTACAAGGCACAATACTCTTACATTCGAATTTCAGAAATATTGCAGATATCGCTTTAGAATTATATGGGTCAGAATTCCGCAATCAGATACAATATACTCTTTCTCAAACACAAATCTCTCTTTTCGAAAAATATTCTCTTAAACGAACACTTACCGATAAAGAAAGACAATTTTTTGATTATGTCATAGAACAAAAAATAAAACGAATCTTATTACCCAAGGAAAAATACCAAGGAAAAGAAATTGACGATTAAGAAAGAAGAATTGTTCATAAAACAAGAAGAAAGCCTTATAAATAATTCACATTCTCTTCTCATATAACTTAAAAGAAAATCTATCAAAAGAGGGATAGAGCAGGACGGCGGGTTTAATTAAACCCGGAAAAAACACAAGTGCGTTTTCATCCCCCTTCAACCGCACGACAAAAACTAAAAAAAGATCATTCATCAATAGCGGGGTAGAGCAGCTAGGAGTGCTCGCGAGGCTCATAGCACACAAGTTTTTAGCGAGAACAACTGAGTCGAAGACGAAGGAAGTTTGAGCTTAAAAACGCGTCGTGCCGGCGCAGAAGCGCCGCATTAGACAAACAACGTGCGAGAGACCTCGAGGTCAAAGGTTCAAATCCTTTCCCCGCTATATTTTCTTATTCCGCCATTCTTCAATAAATATCATCACTCATTGGACTAAACGAACAACAGTGAGCGCACGCCTTACTTCGCGAAACTAAATAGATTCATAATGAAAAGTGAAAGGAACAAATCCTTTCCCCACTATAATCCATTTTCATTTCTCAAATAAATTCAAATTATTATTCTATACTCTCATTCTTACACTGCACAAAATAATTTTTTTGTAAATGACGTAGCGATCACTACTGCACATACTTATATTCTTCAACCCACATAATTCATTTTATGTCAAAAGCATTAAATATAATAAAATTATACAACCCATTGGTGAATCCTATGGAATCTTTTGAAACAAAACCGAAAAAGTGGGGAAACTCACTTGGAATAACAATACCCAAGGCAGTTATTGATAAGGAACATTTGAATACGAAAAAAAGAATCACTGTCTTTATCATGCCAGATGATGCAATGGAAGGCGTAAGAAAATTATTTGGAAAATACAAATCTCAAAAATCAACACAAGAAATAATGAATGAAATAGATGAAGGCTATGATTAATACCTTTTTTGCAGATACATATGCGCTTATAGAAATATTAAATGGACATCCAGATTACACGCCCTATGCCGGCGAAAAACTACTAACAACTCAATATAATCTTATCGAATTATATTATCATGCAATGCAAACGTGGGGAAACGAAGCAGCAGATTTGCAATTAAAAATGTTATCAAAACTTTGCATAAAAATAACTCATACAAGCATTAATTACGCAATGAAATTCAAACTACAATACAAAAAAGAAAAACTCAGTTATGTCGACTGTATCGGTTATTCTCTTGCACAAGAACTAAAAATTCCTTTTCTTACAGGAGAAAGTAAATTTAAAGACAAAGAAAATGTAGAGTGGATAAAATAATTTTAAAATTCCATTCCAAACCATTTTTGCACAAGAAAAGCTGCATTTCTAAGTAATAAGATCAGACAGTAATCTAAACAAATCATAACTCTATTTAGAGATAGCCCCTTTAAAAAGACATTATTTAACCACTAAATAGTAATAAAAAACAGAAAGATTTATAAATGGTCACAAATTACTACTTCTTACTATGAATCCGATTCAAGAACAAAAAAAAGCGCATGATGAAATAGCAAGATTGCAAGAAGAAATATTTGCAGAGGAAAAATAATGAAGAGTAAAATGTTTGGCGGATTTGATAAACTTACTTCTCGAGATGAAACACCCTCTCCAAAGTCGTCTTTAAACATAATACTCGATACAGAAGAAGAAATTTTAAAAAAATATACACAAGATAAAAGAATAAATGATTTTGATAAATTGCAAAATGATTTATATTTGTCAATTCTTGAGGATATTCGAGAAAAAATAAAAGATGTAACTTATACTTCTGAAACACTGCAAATGTACATCGATGCACGAGAAAACCCTTTTTCTGACGAAGGAAAAATTAGAGGAATGTACTCAGGAGCACTTCTTGAAATACTCTGCAAGAGATCGCAAGATCCAATTTCCATAGATGGAAAAGGAAAAAAATGGAATTATCTATTTTTTCATACAAAACATCTGCAAAATCTAAGTATCCGAAATTTTACAGGAGGACATATTTTATCCTGCATTGGAAGTTATAAAGGATCTGCAAAAAATATTTCTGTTAAAGAAATTTATGGATTTAGAACTCTTAGTTGTGCAGGAAGTGTTTCTGGTTCTGTTGAAAATCTCTGTTGTGAATTTTTACAAGGAGATGAAATTCTTTATCATGCAGGAAACGAAAAGGGAACTCTTAGTAATGCATCACTTAAATTTATAAAAGGGGATAGTATCCTTTTAGGAGGAGCGATTGACCAAGGAAAAATCTATAATTTATACGTGGAAAATATTGAAGGAAGAAGAAATCTTGCCGCAATGGGGCGAGAAAAAGGATGTATTGAAAACGTAACTGTTTTAAACAATAAAGGTCATTTCTTTCTTTCAAGATTAGGAGAATCAGGAACTGCTAAAAATATTAAAGTAATAAAAAGTGAAGGAAACTTTCTTCTTTCTCAGGAATATCAAAATAATGAAAACGGAAGATTAGAAAATGTATATGTTGCAGATTCTATCAGTGATTATCTTCTTCAAAATGTAGGACGAAAAAAAAGTGTTGCAAGAAATGTCATTCTTTCAAATGTTGAAGGATCATGGATTCTTACAGAATCTGCTGATAAAGGAATGCTTGAAAATGTAATTGTAATAGATAGTAAAGGTTCTCACATGCTCGCAAACAGCGTCACACAAAGTAATTACCTACCTATGCCTGAAAAAGAAAATAATCTTAGAAGAATAATTATTGCAAATGGAGAAACAGATAAATTACTTGAATGTTCTGGAGAAAAAACCATTCATCCCTATTTTTTTGGAAAAGCTGTAACAGATGTTGTTACTCACAACGTAACAGGTTTTGCCATTTTCGATTCAGCAACGATTGAAAATCATAACCAAGCTGAAACATTTTCTAAAGATAAAAAAATAATCTTTGATACAATTCTTCGTCTTGTAAAAGAAATGAAAAACATGACCATAACAGAACAATCAGAAGCTCATAAAAAAATAGAAGCATTACATGAGGAATTATACACATGAAAATTAAAGCATCTATTTCAATCGAAGAAGAAACTATAAAACAAGTAGAAGAACGAATGAGTGAAGGAATATTTCGAAATAAAAGTCACTTCATCGAACTTGCTGTTGAAAAATTATTGCAAGAGGTGAGAAAATAATGGCAAGTAAAAAGCATATCATTGAAACATCTCTTACTCTGCAATACAGATCTACTTGGGGAATTGAACGACTTGTTCTTGATTCAATTTCAAATCATTTGCCAGAAGATAGTAATGGAACAAAAGCATATGTACAGATAAAACAAAATGGTACACTTGTAGAATTAAAAGATGCAGATAAAAACATTCCTATTGAAGAAATAGTTTTCGGCGATGATGGAACAGGCTATGATTATGCACTTTTAGAATTGCTGTATTCGACTAAAGGAGATGATGTTCTTTCAGTAGGTCAATTCGGCGAAGGTATAAAACTTGCTCCGCTTGTTGCGGCAAGACTAGATCTTGAATTTGAATTAGAATCATGGAACTGGCATGCAAAACCTTTCATCAAAAAAGACACTCTTCCTGTTTTTAATAAAAAAACTGGAAAAGATGAAAATACTCCTGCAGACACACTTTGTTTTACCATTACAACAAATGGAAAAACAATTGATGGCTCACGAACAATTATAAAAAATCCACCTAAAGAATTAGTTGATGAAGTATTTCTTTTGCCGACAAAAGTTTTGGCATTAAATGATACATATGAAGAATTGTATAATGAGAAAAACAGATTTAAAGATTCATCAATAATTAAACAAATAAGTAGTTTAGATTTTCTTTATGATATTACTTTTGATACTTTTGATACTTTTGATTACATTAAAAATCCATCATCAAAAAAACCAAAAGAAAAATATTATTCTAGTATCATTCGTTTACAGAAGAATAATGACACAACTGAATCTGAGAAAGACAGAGGAACTATTTTTGTAAAAGGTGTTAAAATAAAAAATCAACACAGTCTTTTTTCATATAATTTAGGAATTGAAGACATTCATAATGATAGAAATGATATGGCAAATAGTGTTCTTCTTACAGAAGTAAGACGTCTTCTTCAAGAATGCACAAATTCTGAAGTTATTGAAACAGTACTTAAAACTGCAGAAACATATCCCCTTTCTTCTTTTCTTGAACTGCGAGCATTTGAAAATTTTTCAAATAGTGCGAATATGGATAATGAAGGAAGAATGTATGAACCTATCCTAAAAATGAATCCAAGAAAAAAAGATTCAAATAATATATATGATGAAATCAAAAAAATAAAAAATGCACTTCATCCATGGGTTCTTGGATTTAAAAAAGTATATGGAGATAAAGCAATACTTGCGTCATATAGATCATTTACTAATACAGATGCTGAACTAAAGGGTTATACGCCTGTAAAATTACATAGAGGAATAGAAGATTTTCTTTCTGATAAAGGAATACTGCGTGCAGATGATCTTTCAAATTCAAATGAGACAACCTACAGATGGATTTCAAGAGATGCATTAACAAACGAAGAGATATCCTTTTTAGATAAAGTAAAAGATGCGTGTAAAAAAATTGTAGGCGATACGATGCCTCAAGAAGTAAGTATTTACTCGGGACTCTTTCAAGCAGATGGAACAGAAATTACCTCTTCACGTGGTGTCACAGAAATAATAAACAATGAAAAAAAGATCGGACTAAAAAGAGAATTACTTACGAAAGAAGCAACTGAAGAAAATATTCAAGATGCAACAGATGTCTTATTGCATGAATGCGGACACTACCTAACTAATGCAGGAGATTATGATGAAGAATTTAGAAATTTTTTCAAACGTAAATTAACTGATCATGTTTTAAGAGAATTAGAAGAATCTCCTGAATAAAAAAGAATAAACAAAATAAAAAATAAAAAAAAAATAGAAAAAAAAGATAAAAATAATAAAGAATCAAAATAAAAAATACGAAAAATAAAAATACAAAAAAATTAAAAAAATAATTAAAAAAGATCATGGCAAAAAAACAAGAAGGTAAAATAAAGAAACACCTCATAAAAACCTCTGTTACAACACAATACAGAAAAAATACTTGGGGATTAGAAAGAGTAGTTATAGATACACTTTCAAATCAGCTCCCTAATGATAGCAATGGAACAAAAACAGAAGTATTCTTAAAACAAAAGGAAATATTTGTTTCATTAGATGACGCAGATAAAAATGTTTCAACTACAGAAGTAGTTTTCAAAGATGATGGATCAGGTTATCACTACAGATTACTTTCAAAATTATATTCAACAAAAGGAATGAGTTCTGACACTGTTGGTCAATTCGGAGAGGGTGCAAAACTTGCAGTAGTTGCTGCAATCCGAGATGGAATTGCAATAGAATATGAATCCAGAAATTGGACAGCAAAACCAAAGCTTGCTCAAAAACAAGTGAAAATTGCAGATAAAACAACAAAAAGAATAGAAAAAAAAACTGTTGAACAACTCTGTTTTGAAGTTGAAGAAAAGGGAAAGAAAAAGAGCGATACAATAGAAGGATCAAGAACAAGATTCACAAATCCAACTCCAAAATTTATGGATGAAATTTTTAAAATACCCCAAAATTTTCTTTATTTCAATAGAGAATATAAAGTTCTGTACACAGATAAAACATTTGGTGGCAAACTCTACGATCATAGAATCATTGATCTTTATCCGAATTTAGAAGAAAAAGAAAGAAAAGAATGGGATAATGCAATCTTTGTAAAGGGCGTACGTGTTCAATATGAAAAAGCACTTTTTAGTTATGATCTTAAAATTACAACACTTTCGCAAGATAGAAAAAGTATTCCTTATGACAATCTACTTACGCATATTAAAAATATTCTTACTTCCTGTACAGATACTTCAATCATTGAAAAAATATTAACTGCTGCAAATAAAAATAAAACAGATCACACTGTTGAATTTGTAGCACTTGGTTTTACGAATCAGTATGATCTACAAAATCAAAGATTTACAAATGCTAGAAAAATTTTAATGGATAATGATTTTATTGACGAAAAAATTGAAAACAGCTCTAAAGAATCGCCATTTGCTTTAAGAGCCTATTTTTTTGACCTATCAGGAAGTATGAATGCTGGAAAAAGTATTTCAGATTATTCACCATCTGATTCAATTTCAAAGATGGTTGAAAAGAATCCCGGATCTATAGAAGAACTGAAAAAAGTAATAGGAAGTTTATCTAAACAAATTCCGACAGATTATTCAGAAATTTTAAATGATCGTTCTCCCATTAAGAAAATAAGAAACACATCTGCCCAAATAATTCATCCTAAAAAAGTCGAAGAAAATCTCTGGGTAAAAACGTTTTATTCAGTCTTTAGTGTTGATGGAAAAAAACCAGTGTTAGAATCAAGTGATGCTGCAGTAAATGAGGATGCAAAAAGTATGGGATACATTCCAATAAAATTAAATGACCAAGTCAAAAAATATCTAATAGAACTAAATGTTGAAACTGCTGATGATGTAACAGCGCATTTATCAAAAGAACACAAATGGCTTACAATAGACGACTTAACTGAAACTGAGAAAGGAATTGTTACAAAAGCAGAGAAGATTGCAAAAATTTTAGGATACACAATACCTGTGCATCTTCGCATCTATGAAGGTTTATTTTTAGAAAATGGTCGAGAACTTCCTTCACTTCCATCACTCAATAAAGAAGAAAAAATCCACGAATTGACTTACTCTCAGCATATTGGTATTCGCAGAAATGAATTAACTAGTCTTAAACACGTAACAGATTTATACATCGGAGAATTATCTGCTCTTGCAGCAAATAATACACAATACTCTCGAAATGCAGTTAATTTTCTTACAAAAACACTTGTGTATGTTGCAGGAAAAAAAGAAAAAAGAATAAAATAGATAGTTATTTCATAGATCAATAAAAAAAAGATTTCAGAAAAAAGAATTTAAAAAAAACAATAAGAGACAAAAAATTCTAAAAATTTTTGATTATAAATAGATAAGTAAAACAAACCTTTAAAAAAAACTCATTCTTTTCAGAACATATGACATTTATATGTGGCATTGATGAAGCAGGAAGAGGACCCGTTATTGGTCCACTTGTTATTGCAGGATTTTGTATTGACAAAGCAAATGAATACATTCTTCGAGAGATGGGAGTAAAAGACTCAAAACTTCTTTCTGCAAAAGAACGAGAGCGTTTATTTGACGGCGTAAAAAAAATAGCAAAATCCTACAAAATTTTTATTGTCGAACCAAATGAAATAGATAGAGCAGTAACAGGAGAAGACGGCGGAAATCTTAATTGGCTTGAAGGAAAAAAAGCAGTAGAAATAATTAATGAACTTGCGCCTGATGAAGCAATTGTTGATTGTCCCTCTACAAACATTTTACAGTTCACCGGTTTTCTTGAAAAGCAGCTCACAAAAAAAACAATTCTCGTTGTCGAACACAAAGCTGATACCAATCATCTTGCCGTAGGTGCAGCATCTATTCTTGCAAAAGTAACACGAGATAGAGAAATACAAAAACTTGAAGAAAAATATGGACGCATGGGTTCAGGCTACCCTGCCGATCCAATAACTCAGGCATTCATCAAAGAAAACTATAACAAATATCCTGAAATTTTTCGAAAGAGCTGGGAGACATTCAAAACGCTTGTAAAAAATGGTCAACAAAAGAAATTGGAGTTTTAAACAAGTACTTTTTTCTCGATCAAAAAATCAGTCTTCACATCTGGAATAGATGAAGAAATCACTTGAGTAATAACCTGTTCTTTTTGAATAATTTCCCCGTGATGTTCTATCTTAAAAAAAAAGTGAATTTGTAGTTTTCCTTTATGAACAATAATATTAATCATGCATTGAATTGTATCAATGATCGAATTTGGAGAGACATTCAATAATTTCGCTGCATTAAACATTTCAATTCCCATAATCTTATTTTCTTTATCAAGATCAACAATAATATCATGTAATTCTAATGAATGCAGATATTCTGATCTTGTTAAACTAAAAAAAAGAAGATCATTCTCTTCATCATAGTCCATTTTTCCAAACTGTTGTATTTTTTTCATATTCGTTTAATTGGAAGCAAATAAAAAGTTATAACTCTTATTACATCCATTTCAATACTCAAAACTATTTTTAGATTTTCTTCAACATATTTATAAAATAATACATGTTCCTTATTTGATTGAAGTTGTACTTTGTAAGGTTTCTGAAAGAGTATAATGTCTTTAAGTTCTTCTTCTTTATATAATTTTCTCATCCCTTCAGATAATCGAAATTCCTCCTTTTCTTAAATTTGACGACACATTTTCATTTTATAACATCTTTCCGAATTCTCTAAAGACCACCTTTCATTATTTTATTCAAAAGTCTCTTGGAAAAAAAAGAAAAATCAGATTCGTCTAAATTCTCCAATAGAAAAAATATCAACCAATAGAAAAAAATAATTCACTTATTTTTATCAAATTTATTTATTTTCATCACATTCTCTATCCATAACATCTCTAATTCCCTTTGCAATTTTTTCTCCAACACCTTCAACTTTTTTTAAGTCTTCTTCTGATGCATTTAAAACTGCACGGGGTGTTTTAAAAAAATCAAGAAGAGATCTTGCAACCTGCGGACCAACGGAGGGAATACTTTCAATAACATATTCTTGCTGCTCTTTAAGGGACAAAGGTTTCTTCGTATGCAAAGTAAAATCTTTTGTATCTACTTCTTGTTCTCGTTTTGCAATAACCGCAAGAAGTTGTGCTGTTTCTTTCGGCGTTTTTGTTTGCAAAACCGGAATGCCGTAACTAATAGTTATTGTTGAAAGCATGCCTCGAATAGCATTTGGATGAATATTTCTCTGTGAATAAATATCATCAATTCCCTCTATAACCAACAGTGGTCTTGGATACTTTTCTTTCATTGCTTTTAATTGTTCAAGAAGTCTTCCATCGATAATTGAATCAACAAAATCTTTTACTGTTTTAAATTCTACAACAACTCGAGAACTTAAAACGTAATCTCCTATTTCAAGAGTTGAAAGATTAACTTTTATTCCAAGATCCACAAGTTCCCGAATAACAGTAGTACTTCGCTCTCGATGATCTGCAATAAGAAAAAGAGGTTTTTCAGTCATAAATTCATTGAGAGAATGTTCTCTTTTTTCAAAAATTTCTTCTTGATCTTTTCCACATTGTTGATTCTGTTGATACTTCTGAATTTTTTCTTGATGCAGGGATAGTTGAACATCTTTTTTAGAAATAACTTCCTCTGTCTGTTTTGTAAATCCTATAAATTTTTTCTTAAGTTCCAGAAATGTTTTTATCATTCTTTTTTCTTTATGAATTGCCGACCACTTATAAAATTCATCTTGAGAATTTTTTGTAACAAGAATGAATACATTTCCCTTATCGCTCCTTCCCGTTCTTCCTCTTCGTTGAATATGTCTTATCGCCGAAGGGATAGGTTCGTAAAAAAGAACAACATCTACTTTTGGAATATCTAATCCCTCTTCGCCAATTGATGTTGCAACAAGAACATTATATTCACCCTTCCTAAATTTATCAAGCAATGCTTTTTGTTCTTTTTGACTCATGCCTGTTCCATTTTTTTTTTGCTGACCAACAAACAATGCAGCCCTAACATTTGCAAGTTTATTTACTTCCTGCACGAGAAGCGATGCATTTTCTCTATATTGATTAAACAATATTAATTTTGCTGATGAATCTTTTTCAATTGTTTTTGTTACAAGATCCCTCGTTAGTTGTAGTTTAGGATGTTCCATTGACTTTTCAAGTGCACTTTTTGCTTTGATTAATGCAGACTTAAAATTTTCATCGCACGCAAGATTTTGTACTGCCTTTACTTTACTCGTCATTGATTCTTGCTGAATGCGTTCAATATAATGTACCAGTGCAAGAGGACTTTGACAAGCAATAAGTTCTATTGCATGAAATACTTTCATTGCTTCTGCAGCGATAGAAATTACCGCCATCATATCAAAATCCTTTTCTCCTTTTGCAAGATGTGCATGAAGAGCGACTTGAAGAGTAAGAATATCTTTTTTTGAAACTATAGTACTTCCTTTCAAGAATCCTTTCTCTTTAATTTTTTGAATCTTCGTTTTAAAACAATCATCTAAATATTTTTTAACTTCCCTTAATTCTTCAGGAAGTTCAACTTCGAGCCATTTTACATCAACTTGTTGTACATAGGGTTTTACATCGGGATCTGCAAGCGTTCGAATCTCAACGTCTTCAATAAAAAGATTTTGACACACCTCATTTATTTTTTCAAGTTCAGAACCGGGTGATGCCGATAGTGCAAGAATTCGCGGATAAGATGCGGTTTTATTATATTGTTTTGCAACAAAAGTGTATGCGTAATTTCCAACAGCCCGATGTGCTTCATCAACGATAAGAAGAGATACTTCTTCTAATTTTATTCGATGAGTAATAATATCATTTTCGAGTCCCTGTGGTGTTGCAAGAATAATTTTTGCATTCGTCCAAAGTTCCGCCCGTTTTTCGGGTTTCACATTTCCTGTGAAAATTACAACGCTGTCAGGTTCAACACATAAATATTTTTCAAAACTTGTTTTATGTTGTTCAACAAGAGGTTTTGTCGGCGCAACAAGAAGAATTTTTGAATTTGGATGTTCCTCAAGCCGTTTTGCTGCAACCATAATTGATACTGCTGTTTTTCCAAGTCCCGTTGGCAAAACAACTAATGTATTCTTTTGTATTGCTGTGTGAAAAATAAGTTCCTGATACAATCTCGGGACAAAGTTTTGAATCATAACAATATGTATGTTCTTTTCATTTATAAACGATGTGGTGCAATGTCGAGTGGAGAGTGAGGATTGTGTCAAAAACCACCAGTCAAAGAAGGGTGGCATGGAAGAAACCCTATGAGGGTTCGATAAAAATCTGAGGATTTTTAGCGTGCCCAAAAATGGGAACGCCCATTTTTGACATTTGACACTCAGTATTCCACGACTTGGTATTCATCAAAAATCCACTGATTTTTGAATGTGCTCAGAAATGCGTCGACAATGTAAAAAAAAATTTGTTTTCAACAAATCTTGCAAAAGATAAGATGCATTTCTGACATTTGAGCACACAGTATTCCGAAACATTTGTTTCACCTGATAGAGTGGAATACTGTTGTTTTAAAAATAAATAAAATATTTTCTTTAAAGTAGTTAAAATTCTTAAGATTTATATATCTGCTCTCATAAACCTAAAATATGCACATCTTAAAACCCTTTTCTGACGGAAAGATTACCAGTATCGAAAAAGCCCTTGCGGATTTAGCAAAATATATTCCTCAAGAAGATTCCCCTCCTGAACAAAAAAAACCAAAACATATTGCAGAAAATACAGGAAAAATTTCAGATTTTCAAATAAAATATTTGTTAAATGGAAGATATGTTCTGCATAACGTTTTACATAGAAGAAAAAGATATCAGGTCGATATTCAATCAAATCTTCTCAATCGAGGGATTAATCAAACGGTACATGAATGGGATACTCAAAATGCACAAGAATATCTTCAAGTAGGCAGCATCTTAGAATATTTTACAATTTTTCAAACGATCTATACTCAAAGAAACAATCAAAAATTTTCAAGAGAGATTGCAAATATAAAAAATATTTTTCAAGATGGACTTGAAAAAAAACTTATGACACTCTCAACAATAAAAGAAGTTTTCCCCCCGATTGGATTTACCGGTCCTTATATGAAAAAAACATTTGCAATAACACATCATTCCTGCAATGGAAAAAGAGAATCAGATAATTTTGCATTTGAAAATAAATTACGATTTTCACCGGAAACAGAAAACAAAGCAATACAACAAACATTCGGAATAGATAATCAAAATAGAATAGGAACTGTTTTGGAATATATTGCCGACAGAACTTTTTTTGAAACAACAAAAAGTATCTCTATTCTAAAAGAAACTTCTCAAAGAGAAGAACCTATTTCACTTTCGATAGATCAAGGAAAACTATTAATCAACTATGGTTCAGAACTATCTGGTGTTGGAGTGGGTATTCGATTTTTTGAAATGAAAAAATGAAATCTGTAAAAAAATAAAAAATTGATAATCTAAAAAAAAATAGACAACATAAAAAAAACAAATGAAAAAATATCTTATTCTCGGACTTGGAAGCCTTGTGTGCGCAGCTATATATGCTGGAAAAGACGATGCACAAGAGGGATATGTTCTTCCAACACCATATGGAATATTTCATGAAGAAAAAATGAGAAGAGATGAAAAGGGAATTTTTTCTTTTGTAACAAACACTATTAAAAGTCAAAAGATTGAAAATCAAAATGTTAAAAATGAAAAAATTGAAAATGAATCAAGACAAAAAAAAGAATCATTAGAAGAAGCAATTCATTCGCTTCCCGCATACAAAATTAATCCTTTATTTGAAAAAAGAGTTTCTCAAATACTCAAACAATTTACAAATAATCCTTACTATCTTGGGCAAATCCTTCGAGGATCATCATATATTTCTACAATAAAAAAAGCAGCAACAGAAAAAAACATCCCTTGGAACATACTTTACTGCATGGCATTTACTGAGAGCAAATTCAATAAAGATGCAGGCGGAAAAATAATAGGAGGACTTCTCCAATTTGATCAAATTACCGGAAAATTTTTTGGTCTGCATATTGGTTATGATAAAGAAAAAAAGAAAAATATTGATGAAAGATTTATTCCTGAAAGATCAATTGAAGCTGCTGCAAATGCATTAGCATTCTATTCTCATTCATTTCACATTGAGTTAGACGCACCTTTTGAAAACACGATATATGATGCAATTGCTGCGTTTAAAGCAGGAAAAGGAGCAGCAAGTGCATCACTTTACAGTCAGCATAAAAAAGACTATCGCGCTCTTCGATTAGGTAATACTGATTATGGGTGGTATGTTCCAAAAGTAGAAGCTTGCATACGAGGAAAGTTTTGGAAAAGAATATAAAAAAAGTAAAAAAGAAAAAAGAAAAGAAGTAAAAAAATAAAGAAGTAAGAAAGTAACAAACTTATAAAAAAAATAGATTATCAGAAAGATATGTTTTCATATTTTTCTCAATCATCTCAAAAATATGATTATAAAAATTTTCGGAACACTCGATTTTCTCACAGCTCTTGTAATTTTATCTCTCCAATGGGATTTTGGTGCATGGAACCTTGGTCTTGCAGGAACCTGTTATCTTACTTTAAAATGGTTCATGTTTAGAGAAAGTTTACAAAGTATCTTTGATCTGACCATTGGAATCTACATTCTTCTTCTTATTCTCGGATGGCATTCTATTATCTCCTATGTTGCAGCAGGATATTTATTACAAAAAGCAGCAATAAGTTTTTTTTAAAACAGTAAAAAAAGATCCAAGCATAAGATTCGAATAGAGGATCTGAATATATATTGAATATATAGACCAATGAACAGACTAATAAAGGGGTAAAAAATTCTTCTTTTTATGGAAGCAAAAATAAAAAAAATACTTATTGATGCAGCTCAAAAAGCAGGTTCTTTTATTCGCGAACATGCGTTTTCAATAGGAACAATAGAATGGAAAGGAGAAAATAATCCTGTAACAAAGATTGACAAAGAAGCAGAACTTATTATTCGAAAAGAAATTTTGAACAATCTAAAAGCAAACATCATCGGAGAAGAACACGAGAAAGAACACAATCTCTCAGAATATACTTTTTACATTGATCCTATCGATGGAACAAAACCCTTCATTCGAGGAGAATTTTTCTGTGCAGTAAGTATTGGTGTTGAAAAAAATAAAAATTTATAATAGATATTTAAATTTAAAAAATTCAGATAAAATTGAATATGATAATTATGATTTAGCAAAAATATTTGAATATTTTACATGTATTAAATTATCTGAAGAATTTAAAACAATTTTTTATGAATATAATGACATTGAACCTGAATTTAAAGAATTAAACAAGATGTCCAAATCAGACACAGGTATCGATTGTTCAAATTTAATAGACACAATTGTTCAATGTAAGTTATGAAAAAATAATTTAACATGGAAAGAATGTTCTACATTTTTTGCCAGTCAAAATATGTTTGATAAAACACTGAATCAAACAATTGTAAGATGGAAAAAATTAATTATTTCTAGAAATAATGAATGTATATTATCCAATAATTTGTTAGATAAAAATGAATTGTTTATTGACAAAACATATGATAGACAAGAATTATTAAATTTTTGTGAAAATTTGTATTTAAATCCACCAGCAGATTTAATTAATAAACAAATTGCAAATAAAAAATTTGAATTAAGAGATTATCAAATTGAATGTGTTAATTTAATTCAAAGCAGTAAAAAAAATGTTATTATTTCTTTACCGACTGGCACAGGTAAAAACACAATAATTATTCATTCTTTTGAAGACAACAAAAAATATTTAATACTTGTTCCGAGAATTATTTTGATGGAACAACTAAAAGAAGAAATTATTAAACTTAAACCACAATTAAAAAATCAAATACAATTCATTGGAGATTCAAATAATTTGTTTAATGTTGATAAAAATATAACAATTTGTGTTTTTAATAGTGTTGGTATTGTTGTTGAACATTGTAGTTTATTTACAAAAATTTATATTGATGAAGCACATCATATCAATAAACCTGAAATTTATTATAATGATGATGATGTTGATGTTAATAATGATGACGATAATGATGACGATTATGATGATGATAATTGTTCAGTTGATTCTGACGATTCTG
>OBEQ010363900.1_pt1 | contig 17192 bp, 16 predicted proteins | sample 1670901 | NCBI WGS metagenome assembly OBEQ01 (sample SAMEA104232315, study PRJEB22302) | groundwater metagenome | biome: forest; feature: aquifer; material: groundwater | place: USA | collected 2011-08-07 | depth 5.4 m
CGTAGGCAACCAGATCGTCTTCGTGGCAATACGCCAGCGGCCGGATGACGATATGGCGGGCCTCGTCGCTCACCCGCCTTGGGGGGATGGGAGCCGTTAGCATCCTGAAGGACTTGGACAACTTCTTCGTTGCAGCCTCCGGTGCTCCTTCGCCATAAGTCTAACTATGGCTTAGTTCGCTCCTCGGCTACGCCTTGAATTTGTCTCAAGCCTGCAAGTCATTTTAAGATCCTCGAGCCAACCAAACACTCTACATTCTAAACTAAGATAAAGATTAACACGAAATAATAATTCTTGCAACAAAAAAGGCTCTTTGAAAAGCCTAGCTAAAAATCTTGCAGCTTAGATTTAACGAAACTGTCGCGTAGTCTATCTAATCTTATTACTAGATAAAACAGCCCACCGATCGATACAACTGGCCACGCGACAATCAAGGATAGCGTCAACCAAGGATTTTGATTAATAAAAATAATATTCAGGGCAGGAATTAATACTCCACTAATAAATACCAAGGATATGCTAGTCCAAAAAATCCTTTGATGCTTACGAAAAATATCGCTATTTCTGAACTCTTCGAGCACCGGCTCAAGTTTTTCCTTGTCTCTACACTCTTTTTCTACTCTACTAATTTTTGCTGAATATTCTAATATATCCTGATTAGTTATATTTTTCTGGCAGTGCGGGCAAACCTGTTCGACCATCTTTCTTATCCTTTAAAACTCAAAGAACTTTTAACACCTACTTTGCCACAAAAATAAATTTTTTGCAAATTTTTCGACTTGTCCACAATTTTTCCTCATTGCTGAGTTTTGTGCGAGTGATAAAATTAGATTATGAGATTCACTCACCTCCACACACACACACATTATTCTCTACTCGACGGATTATCAAGAATAGATGAATTAGTTGCCAAAGCAAAAGAAATGAACATGGTAGCCCTGGCAATCACTGATCATGGCGTCATGTATGGCGCCATCGAGTTTTATAAGAAAGCAAAAAAAGCCGGAATTAAACCTATCATCGGCTGCGAAATTTATATTTCTGTAAATTCAATGCATGACAAACGGCCGAATATCGATGATAAACGCTATCACTTAATTTTACTAGCTAAAAATAACACGGGCTACAAAAATCTTATAAAAATCGTAAGTGCCGCTCATCTTGAAGGATTTTATTATAAACCAAGAGTAGATAAAGATTTTTTACGCAAACACTCGGATGGCTTAATAGCTCTCTCGGCTTGCCTTGGAGGAGAACTTTCCAGAGCTATCGCTTCAAATCCGCCAGCCGACGGATATGATAAAGCCAAAAAAGTAGCCAGAGAATATGAGGAGATATTTGGAAAAGGTAACTATTACATCGAACTCCAGCAACACCCACATATTGAAGACCAGAACATGGTCACACCCCGACTAGTTAAACTTGCTAAAGAAATGGACATTCCGATAGTCGCGACACAAGACTCTCACTACACTCACTCTGACGATGCTCACGCTCACGATGTTCTTTTAGCCGTTCAAACTGGAAACAAACTGGATGACACTGACCGCTTATCAATGAAAGACGATAATTTCTCCCTCCTGACCGGCCAAGAAATGTATGAAAAGTTCGTATCGCTCGGCGAAGATGTCACAAAAGAAGCCTTTGAAAATGCAAATGAAATAGCTGAGAAGTGTAATCTAGAAATAGAACTTGGCAAAACAAAACTTCCACCATTCCCTCTGCCAGAAAATTATAAAAACGCCGATGAATACCTTGAAAAACTTGCAGAAAAAGGGCTAACCGCAAGATATGATGGTATCACTGATGATATCAGACAGAGATTTAATTATGAGCTGGGGATAATTCAAAAAACAGGCTTTGCTTCTTATTTCTTAATAGTCCAAGACTTCGTGAATTGGGCGAAACAGAATGGTATCATCGTCGGTCCGGGACGGGGTTCAGCAGCTGGAAGCTTAATTTCCTACTTGCTTGGCATCACTAATATCGATCCGCTCAAGTATAACTTACTTTTTGAAAGGTTTTTGAATCCAGAGAGAATTTCTATGCCCGATATTGATCTTGATTTTGATGATGCCCGCAGGGATGAGGTATTGAAATATGTAGCTGACAAATACGGCCACGACCATGTCGCTCAAGTAATCACATTCGGTACCATGGCCGCCAGGGGCAGTATCCGTGATGCCGGACGAGCATTGGGTTATTCTTATGATTTCTGCGACAAGATAGCAAAAATGGTTCCCCTAACTCCAAATCAAGGCAAAACTGGATTAGCTAACGCTATTAAAACAGTCGACGAGTTAAAACAGTCCTATGATACAAATCCTGATGTTAAAAAATTAATAGACGCGGCAGCCAAATTAGAAGGAGTCGCCCGCCACTCATCCACTCATGCTTGCGCTGTTGTAATAACACCCGAACCGTTGACTGAGTACCTACCACTCCAAAAAGGCACCAATGAAAAAGACATAATAACCCAATACGAAATGCATGCCGTAGAAGATCTGGGGCTTTTAAAGATGGACTTTCTTGGCTTAGCTAACCTAACTATTATTCACAACAGCATCAACGAGATAGAACGCAATCATGGAATAAAAATAGATATAGACAACATCCCCCTTAATGACAAGAAAACCTTCAAGCTTCTGCAGGGAGCTAAGAGTACCGGAGTCTTCCAGCTAGAAAGCGACGGAATGAAGCGATATTTAAAAGAGCTTAAACCTACCGAACTCGAAGATATAATTGCTATGGTTTCTCTTTATCGTCCTGGTCCGATAGAACTTATCCCTCAATACATCGCCCGTAAGCACGGCCGTGATCCCATAAAATATCTGCACCCAAAACTTGAACCAATCTTCAAAAATACTTATGGCATAATGGTGTACCAGGAACAGCTTATTGAAGCGGTGAAGACACTCGCAGGTTTCTCAATTGCCGAAGCTGATGTTCTTAGAAAAGCTGTCGGTAAAAAAATTAAAAAACTTCTCGATGAGCAGGAAGATAAGTTTAAGGCGGGTGCCCAAAAAACAGGTATTCCAGAAAAAATCATAAATGAATTCTGGTCATTGGTTGAGCCATTCAACAGATATGCCTTTAATCGCTCTCACGCCGCCTGTTATGCTATGATCGCTTATCAAACTGCATATCTTAAAGCAAATTATCCCACCGAATTCATGGCTGCATTTATGAACAGCGAGACCGGAGATGTTGAAAGGGTGGCTTTCCTTATCGAAGAATGTAAAGACATGGGCATTGAGGTCTTGCCACCGTCAATAAACGAAAGCTATGAGAAATTTGCTGTCGTAGCAGCCAATGGTAAACCAGGAATCAGATTCGGTCTAACCGCAGTGAAGAATGTCGGTGAAAATGTTGTCTCTTCTATTATTAAAGAGCGACAGACCTCCGGACCGCTTAAAACAGTTGAGAATTTTGTTTCCCGCATCCAGAATAAAGATCTTAACAAAAAATCTCTGGAAAGTTTGATAAAATGCGGGGCTCTAGATATTTTTGGAGAAAGAAATACTTTATTAGCTAATCTTGAGCAACTACTAAACCATGCTCGAGACAAACAAAAGCATTTCTCTACTGGTCAGGTCAGCTTATTCGGCGGCTCTGTCGAAACAGAACTCCCACCATTACGGCTTACCATAGCTGAACCAGCAAAATCGTGGGAGAAGTTACTCTGGGAAAAAGAGCTTCTTGGTTTATATGTCTCCGATCATCCTCTTAATATATACCAAGCCCAGTTAAAATTAGAGAAAGTAGTTCCAATAAATACCCTAACCTTAAATACAGCTGGATCTGTTAGAATAGGCGGAGTTATAACAAAGATACAAAAAATAGTCACTAAAACCGGCAAACCAATGATGTTCTCTTGGATAGAAGATCTAACATCAAAAATAGAAGTCGTCGTCTTCCCAAATGTTCTCGAGCGTAATCCCGATGCCTGGAAAGAAAATTCGATTGTTATCGCCCGTGGTAAAATAAATGACCGCGACGGAGCCCTTAAATTACTCTGCGATGATGTAAAGCCGTTAATAATCGGCGCCCACTAAAAAAGGACCGCACACTCTTAACTTGAGCTTAGTGCGGCCCCATGACTCTTCGTCCATCACCTACTCCATCTAGGCGTAAACATGCCCCGAATGTAGTTAGCAGCTAATGCCTCCTGGATCAGTTTCATCTGCCAATTCACCTCATCCGAAATCTCCAACCCTTGGAGATTTCTAAGATATTCCATCAATGCCTCGGAAGAACTGACGATATCTTCCGCATCCGAGCCTGGCCGATTTTTAAATTGTCGCCCCGGAACGATGAACAAAGGCAAGCCCATAATCCACCCCCATTCTGTATTATATAATTATACACCAATTTAAATAAAAAATCAAGTCTTTTGGCTATTCTTATTTTTTGTTATTCTAAACTCAACATGGCACAAAATTCTCTCGACCAAATCCGCCACTCCCTTGCCCACCTTTTAGGTGCGGCTATTTTAGAATTGTACCCCGGTTCCAAGTTAGCCATCGGTCCTTCAATTGATAACGGTTTCTACTATGATATCGAGGTTGTAGGCAAGATCTCTGACAGTGACTTGCCCAGAATAGAAGTTGAAATGCAAAAAATCCTAAAAACCTGGGATGGATTTAAAGAAATAAAAGAAACAACTGGCTCGGCTCAAAAACATTATGTCGGCAATCCATATAAACTCGAGCTGATCCAAGAATTAGCTGACAAAAAAGAAAAAATTACTTCATACAAGTCGGGTAAATTTGTTGACCTCTGTCGTGGCGGTCATGTAGAGAGTGCAAAAGATATTAAACCAGATGGTTTTAAACTTTCTCATGTCGCCGGAGCATATTGGCGCGGCAGTGAAAAAAATGCCCAGCTTACGCGTATTTATGGTTTAGCTTTCGAAACAAAAAAGGAACTCGACGCTCACATCACCATGCTCGATGAAGCCAAGAAACGAGACCACAAGAAGCTTGGCCCAGAACTAGACCTCTTTACCTTCTCTGATCTTGTCGGTTCAGGACTCCCCCTCTGGACGCCCAAGGGGACACTATTAAGAAACCTGCTTGATGACTATGTCTGGCAATTGCGTAAGCAAGCTGGTTATCAACAAGTAGATATTCCCCACATTACAAAAAAGGAGCTTTACGAAAAAAGTGGCCATTGGGATAAATTCAAAGATGAGCTTTTTAGAATAACGACTCGTGAAGGCCATGAATTTGCCATGAAACCAATGAACTGTCCCCACCATACTCAGATATATGATCGCAAACAACATAGTTATCGAGAATTGCCACAAAGATATGCCAATACAACAAAAGTTTACCGAGATGAACAGTCAGGAGAACTGGCTGGCTTATCACGCGTCCGCTCAATTACTCAAGATGATGCCCATGTATTCTGCCGAGAGAATCAAGTCCAAGAAGAAATAGAAAAAATCTGGGATATTATAACAGAATTCTATAAAGCATCTGGTTTTGAACTTAGTATTCGGCTCTCATTCCATGATCCAAAAAATCAGGAGAAATATCTTGGCAGTCCAGAAATATGGAAGAAATCGGAAAACCAGTTACGACAAGTTGTTAAAGCCAAGGGGGCAGAAACAGAAGAAATTATCGGCGAAGCAGCATTCTATGGTCCTAAAATAGATTTCATCGGAAAAGATTCTCTTGGCCGCGAATGGCAAGTGGCTACCATTCAGCTCGACATGAATATGCCCGAGAGATTCGACCTGACCTGTATAAATGAAAAAGGAGAAAAAGAAAGAATTGTAATGATCCATGCCGCAATCATGGGTTCCATAGAAAGATTTCTGTCGGTTATCATTGAACATTTCGCTGGCGCCTTCCCTGTTTGGTTATCTCCCGTTCAAGTAACAATCCTGCCAATATCTGATAAGCAAAATGAGTGGGCCCAAAAAATATACGAACAGCTTGATGGAGCTGGAATTAGAGTTGAGCTAAACAAAGACAACGAAACCCTTGGCAAAAAAATACGAGAAGCAGAAAAACAAAAAACCCCATACATACTCGTCATTGGCGATAAAGAAATTCAAGCTAACGCCGTTGCTGTCCGTCGACGAGGCAAAGGTGACCTCGGCCAGATAAAAATTGATGAGTTTATTAAAAAAATTAAAGAGGAGGTGGAATTAAAAAAACCCTGATATCCTGTCAGGGTTTAATATTACTTACTCGAATTAGCGGCAAATGGAAGAGCAAGAAGAATCAAGATAATAGCAATCCAACCGTTTCTATTGGGAGTCTCGCCGACTATCAAGCGTATAAAGTAAATCGAGCTCAAGAAAGATGCCGCCTGAATTACCAAAAAACCACGAGTAAGACCTCCGGAACTTTCCACCGATAATTTGTAACACCAACCTATCAACATGGTAGCCCATATATAACAAAAGATAGCGTTAAAACACCAGGCTCCCAATGTAAATGTCCACCATGATTTGAACCAGCCCAATATGGGCATATGGTAAATTCCTGACTTTAGCCCCGAAAGCCAAAATTTAAAATTAAAAAAATTGAACCAAATCTGAGCTAACAACGAAATTCCCAATATCTGTAGGAGTTTTAAAAGATCTAGCAATTTATTACTCCCTTGAAGAGCAATCAAGCTTATAATATAGTAAGTTAAATCAATAATAAGTCAACAAAAAAGGACTATCCTCAAGATAGCCCCTACAACTTAGCAAACCCCCAAAAAATCAGATTCCAGAAACCATAAACTATAAATGCGTTCTTAATCGTCTCGCCCATTATCATAAACCACAGGCCTTTTCTAGAATTTATTGACCTACAGAATATAGTAGCAACGAGACGACCTCCAGAAATTGGTATGGCAGAAACTATTACTAGCGCTAGGTAGCCACCTCTTTTTAAATACTTCAGATACCGATTATCATCACTAGAGGCCCAGTTGAAAGTTTCCACAAACCAATCTTTGGTTAGCTCGACGAATCCCCCCCTCTTTAAAGCCAGTGCAATCTTTCTGTATAAACTCACGGCTTCCTTTACGGCTTCTTTTTCTTTAGCAGTTTTAATAATAACTTTACCGATCCATCCCCATAACCAATACCATCCAAGCGATGTAGGGATAGAGATCAGAGATATCCAGATGAATACCTCAAAATTAGAGAGCTCCGGTAATAACCACCTTAAATCCCAATTAAAAGAAAAGATAGGAAAATTAAAAAATATGCCCCTCTTCATCAGTATCGGCACTACAACATAATCAGTATTAAGAAGTATCTCTACGGCAATAACCAAAAGTGGCCAATAATTATACCATTTTAGAGGCCTGTCTGGTTCTACTGGTTCCTCATCATTTTTCAAAGAGCCACTCTGCCTTCCCAATCCAGATTATCTAGTCTATAATATTCTAAAAAATGGACAAAAGCAATCCCGTTAGAAGTAGCCTAGCCAAGGTCCCTACAGGACTCGCGCCCTTGGCGCGAGCTAAACTTCTAACGGGACAAAAACTAATAGTCATCGTTGGTCCGACAGCCTCAGGAAAGTCTGATTTAGGCATCGAGCTGGCCAAAAGATACAACGGCGAGATTATCTCCGCTGACAGTCGGCAAGTTTATCGTGGGATGAACATTGGCACAGGAAAAGTCACAAAGAAAGAACAGAAAATAATAAGGCATCACTTAATAGATGTTGCCTCACCAAAAAAACAATTTACTGCTTCTGATTTTAAAAAACTAGGAGAAGAGGCCTTGACTGACATCGCAAGTCGATCAAAAATACCGATTATTGTCGGCGGAACCGGATTTTATATAGACATACTTCTCGGCCGGATGACTATGGCTCAAGTCCCTCCGAATCTTAAATTGAGAAAACGCTTCGATAAGCTCAGCACGAAGCATCTTTTTAAGATGCTTCGAAAACTAGACCCGCAGCGGGCAAAGGCAATTGATCCTTATAATAAAAGACGTTTGATTAGGGCGTTGGAGATAATTCTTACCACAAAAAAACCATCCCCTGTCATAAAATACCCGCTATCAAATAACGACTACGAGATACTATGGCTTGGTGTAAATCCCGGAAAAGAAAAATTAGCTAAAAATATAAAAAGTCGTTTGGAAAAACGCCTTGATCGAGGCATGGTAAGAGAGGTTAAAGATATACACAAACAAGGAATAAGTCACAAACGCCTCCAGAAGTTTGGTCTTGAATACAAATGGATTTCTCTATACTTACAAAATAAAATTTCCTATGAGGAAATGAAAGAGAATCTTTACCGAGATATAATCCGTTATTCAAAACGCCAGATGACTTGGTTCAAGAGAAACAAAGAGATACATTGGCTCAATCCGCAAGCCGACGGAAAAAAAGAAGCAGAAAGAGTAGTTTCTACTTTTCTTCGGAAGACGACTCGCTAGGACCAAGGATCTCACCCTCAGCCGGAATCGTTCTTTCGGAAACATATTTCCTATCTCGACGACCTTCCATTATTTGCTCCTGTCTTTCCCGAGCAAGTTTGGCTTGATCTTGCTGATCAGCATGAAAGCGCGTAGCCGAGAGATTCTCTCTGGTCTTCCAGCTAACTAATTTTGCGAAGAATTTTTTCATGTTTTTATTTTAACATTTCTTTAATCATTCCTTCAACTACCTGAGGATTGGCCTTGCCCTTAGTTTCTTTCATCGCCATCCCTATGAGAAACTTGAGCGACGCTTCTTTACCGGCCCTAAAGTCTTCTACTGCTTTGGAGTTATCGGAAATTACTTTTCCTACCGCTAGATTAAGCTCTTCGACATTTGATACCTGCTCTAGGTTCTTGTCTTTAATGACCTGTCCCGGCGAATTACCCGTAGCAAACATTTCTTTTAGAACAGTTTGGGCTCCGGATGATGATACCTCGCCATGAAAAATTCTCACAACTAGATCGGCAAATATCTCTGGGGTAATCTTGGTATCTGACGGCTCAGCCGAAACTTCATCGCACATTCGTTTCAGCTCGGTGATCAAATAATTCGAGGCGAGTTTAAATAATTTATCTTGATGTTCTGCTTCCGGTTTTTTTAGGTGATCTAGTTTATCAAAGGACAGTAATTCGCTCGCTACATGCTCAAAATAGTCACCCAGTGATTTATTAATCGTAAATAGGTCGATATCTCGTTCCGGCAGATTATATTGTTTCTTGAACCGTTCCCGTCTAGACTGCGGCAATTCTAGTAATTCTAATCTGATTTCTTGAATATCCTTTTTATCAAAGTGAAGTGGGGGTAAGTCCGGCTCCGGAAAATATCTATAATCATGGGCTTCTTCCTTCGAACGCTGGCTGAATGTCTGTTTCTTGAATTCATCCCAACCTCGAGTTTCTTGTTTTATCTTCTCCCCTGCCTCAAGCAATTCTGCTTGTCTTTTTATCTCATAATCAACAGCGTCAGCGGCAAATTTTATTGAATTAATGTTTTTGACCTCCACCTTGGTCCCCCAGCTACCATCAGGGTTAGTCAGAGAAATGTTAACTTCAATTCTCATCTGGCCCTTTTCCATATCCGCATCTGAGACGCCCAAGTGTTTCCATATAAGCTGAAGCTCGCTCGCGAAATCTCTAACCTCTTGACCAGTCTCGAAATCCGGCTCAGTTACCAACTCCATCAACGGCACTCCAGCCCGGTTATAGTCAACAAGGGAGTAATCTTTGTCCGGAAGATGGTATAATCTACCGGCGTCCTCCTCTAAGTGTATCCGTGTTATACGAAAGTTTTTACCGCCGACTTCCAAATTTCCTTCATAGCAAAGCGGTTTTTGATATTGGGAAATCTGATACCCTTTTGGTAAATCTGGATAAAAATAGTTCTTTCTTTCAAAAAAAGTATCTTCGGCGATTTTGCAGTTGAGTGCCAACCCGGCCATGATAACTTTCTTAACCGCCTCTTGGTTGATTACGGGAAGAGTTCCCGGGTGTGAAATACATATTGGACATATATTTACATTAGGATGTTTTTCATCAGGATCATTCAAAGAATCACAGAACATTTTTGTCTGTGTTTTGAGTTCGGCATGAATTTCTAAACCTATGACCGACTTATACATATGTTTAATTTATCACGATTTTGAGCAATAAAAAAGCCCGCATATAAGCGAGCTACACTTTCCTATTCTCTGTTTTATACCAAGGCAATCCAGCAACCACCTCGACAGTGTAATCGGCAAAAAGATTTGGATATTTTCTGATCATAATTTCAGCGACTTTACTAAAAACTAGTCTTATTTCTTCTTCAGCTCCTGGATCAGTTCTCATCTCGATTGTGTGCCTAATAGCCCTCATATTGGCACTCCAGCCGATTGTAGTAGCTAATCCGTCAGGAGCAATCCTTCTCATGGCCGAAGTAATGACTTTCTTCTCGTGAAACGGCTTACCAGATTTATCTAGCTCCATTATTCTCGCTAGTTCTAATTGAAGCTTTTCCAGTTCTTCGAATGTTTTACAACAAATCTCCATAAACTCAGGGTTTTCTCTCACTACTGTCGGTGGCCAAAAACCAAGATCATCTAATCGAACAAATCGTAGACTCTCCTGAGATACCGCCGTTCCTGCCTTGTGCCTAACTAGTTCATGGGTAAACACACGACTCACATCAGCAAAAACAAAATTAACAACGGTATGTTCAATGACCGATCCGTGCTTTACTTTAATTATATTCTGCAAATATTCTCTATTATCTTCCCTTATCTTTGTTACATTCTTATTTAAGCCAGGTTGAAAGCTTCGATAACAAAGCCGACCCATAACTTCAATTAGTTTTTCCGAATCAGATTGAGCGTTACTGACCCAATCCGGAACTCCTAGGTGCGAAAGATATGCCGCAAGACCATCTTCGTTTATCTTAGTTTCACCAACTAAAAAAACTTTCGGTTCAACTATCTTCATTTTGACTCCTTGTTCTAAAAGTACACGTTTCGAAAGTTTACCAGAAACCAGAAAATAAAAAAAGCCCTTCGACGGGCTCAGGATAAAAGGCAAATGCCTCATTTAAGTTCAATGCCGAGGATGGGATAAATATATTGTCTGGCATCAGCAAATATAGTTTTTTCTCCTTCTTCGCCTTCTGGCTCAGCATCAATAAGTTTACAGTTGGGATACAGGGCCGCAAGAGCCCGATAATTGCTAGTGACTCTGCGAGTTTTTAATTCATTCTCAAAGGCGTCTTTTTCTTTCTTTGAAGTATTCATCCGACGCATTGCCGTTTCGGGGGTCACATCATAAATAACGATAAGGTCTGGCCATATCAATGGCACACCGGCCTCAGTGAACATACTCTCGTGGGTCGCAATTATCTGGCTAAACTCCGCTATCGTATTCCCGCCATATACCAGAGTACTATCGATACCGCGATTACAGACTATATTAGTGCCGGAAGTAAGGGCCGGAATAATTACACTCCGATAATGTTCTAGGCGATCACGGACAAAAAACTTCTGGAACTCCATATCCGATAGATTTTCTCCGAGTTTAAATTCAGGGTCTCTGCCAAAAAGAATTTCATAGATTCTCGTGCCAATAGGCCCCTTGGTTGGCTCTTTTGGAAATGGCCGTAAAATTTTTATGCTAGGAAAAAAAATAAAAGCATTATCGAGCCGGCGAGCTTGAGTATCCTTACCGGAACCATCGCAACCGGCTAAAAGGATAAATTTTCCAGTATGTGGATTTTTTATCATGTTTCCCCCACTTAATAACTTTGAAGAACTAAAAAATTCTAGCGCAATAAAATGAGCTGGGCAAGTGCACAACCTAAAATAATCAAATTTTATGTTTCTAATTTGATTTGGGAAACTTTAATATTTCCCCGAGATAAAACCTCAAGACCCTCATCTGATCTATAGTTAGAGAAGTGATAGACATGAGAAGCTCCGGAATTAACAATCATTTTCGCGCACATCTTGCACGGTGATTGGGTAATAAATATGATTTTTTGAGCGTCTATTATGGAACACTTAATTAGAGCATTCGCCTCAGCATGAATACAGCCGCATTTTCCGGGCTCATTAGAATCACAGCCATTATAAAAACCTTTGGCATTACCATTATAGCCGTAAGAATAAACCTTCTGAAAATCATTAGAGGTGATGATACAACCCACCTTAAGGCGTTCGCATGTACTTCTGGTGGACAAAAGCAGAGCGAATTTCATTAATACGCTTTCGATTGATTCTCTCGTTGACATTATAGTGAGCTCTGAATTATTTCACCTCAATCCCCATCGAGCGGGCCGTACCCTCGATTATCTTCATCGCGGCATCGAGATCATTAGCATTTAAGTCGTCCATCTTTTTCTCAGCAATTTCCTTAACCTGGGCTTTTGTAACTTTCCCAACCTTAGTCTTGTTAGGAACTCCGGAACCCTTTTCAATTCCGGCGGCAACCCTCAAAAGATAGGCTGCTGGTGGAGTCTTAAGTTTAAAATCAAAAGTCCTATCCTCATAAATAGTTATCTCAACCGGTGTAACTTCGCCCATCTTATCTTTTGTGGCTTCGTTAAACTGCACAACGAATTGCTGCAAATTAATACCCTGCGGTCCTAATGCAGTTCCAACCGGCGGAGCCGGAGTGGCTTTACCACCCTCTACTTGAAGCTTTACTATTGTCTTAATTTTCTTTGCCATATTATAGTTTTTTAATTTGTAGAAAATCTAATTCAACCGGCGTTTCTCTTCCGAAAATCGTCACTAATACTTTTATTCTTCCACGCTCCATATCAATTTCGGAAACCTTGCCGTCAAAATCTTTGAATGGTCCATCTACAATCTTAACTCTATCACCAACTTCGACATCAATCTTATATTTTGGTTCCTCGACGCCCATTCTCTTCATTAAACTTTCTATCTCGGCATCAGCTAATGGTGTAGGAATCGTTCCTGCTCCAATAAAACCAGTAACATTCGGGGTATTTCTGACTACATACCAAGATGCATCATCAACTATCATCTCCACCAAAACATAACCAGCAAAAATCTTTTCTTCTATAATCTCTCTCTTGCCACCCTTAATTTTAATTTTCTTTTCTTTAGGAACAAGGACGCTGAATATTTTGTCCTCAAAACCAAGAGACTCAACCCGTTGTTTGAGATTTCTGGCGACCGTATCTTCATAGCCGGAATAGGTATGAATAGCGTACCAGTGTCTTTCGCTTGTTGCTACTTGTTTTGGCATGTTATAACTTGTCTGCGTTCTAAAAAAATTAATTCTTCATACAAAACTACTTTATAATAAATCTATTTAATCCGAATTGAAAAATAAAATCCCAGGCACCTAAAAAGATTGCGATAAATAAACTGAGCCCCAGAACAACAAGTGTATATTGAATGGTCTGTTCCCTGGTCGGCCAGCTTACTTTGGATAGTTCTATTTTAACGTCTTTAAGAAAGTTTATGACTTTATCCATGAATTAACGTATTTTAAAACGCCCCTCGGCGTATTAAATACAGAGTACTCCTCTCTTTTTAAAAAGTCAACCCTAACTAAATGTCTAAATTCTGAACACTCTTGGCATGAGTCTGAATAAACTTACGCCTCGGCATAACTTCTGAACCCATCAAAACATCAAAAATCTTATCAGCTTCTTGGGCATCGTCAATGGCCACTTGGAGAAGGACCCGGTTAGCCGGATTTAAAGTAGTTTCCCAAAGCTGATCAGGATTCATTTCGCCCAAGCCCTTATAACGCTGGAGGGAAACCCCGGATATTTTCTCTTCCGCTGGAGCTTCTTCAATATCACCACTGCCGCCATCTAAAGCGGTTACCGCCCACTCCCCTTGAGTAGTTTTATCACCCTTTTGAGGTTTTTCATTTTTGCGCTGATCTTTGATGGTTATGCCCAAATCTTTCTTAATATTCTCAATCAGCTTATCTTTTTCTTTGTCATTATAGGCATACCACTGTTTAGAACCTTTTTGAATTTTATATAAAGGCGGCTGAGCGATATATAAATATCCGCCCTCTATAATCTTAGGGAAATATCTGTAAAATAGGGTTAGGAGTAGAGTTCGAATATGAGCGCCATCAACATCAGCATCTGTCATGATGACTATTTTGTGATAACGGAGTTTAGTCAAATCAAACTCTTCGGCAATAGCCGTACCCATCGCAATAATCAGATTTCTAATTTGCTCAGAAACTAGCATCTTATCAATTCGAGCTTTCTCAACATTCAAAATCTTGCCTCGCAAAGGTAATATGGCTTGCGTTCTTCGATCTCGAGCGCTTTTTGACGAACCGCCGGCACTATCTCCCTCAACCAAGAATAACTCTGATATAGAAGCATCGCGGCTTGAACAATCGGCCAGTTTACCGGGTAGAGTCATTCCATCGAGGGCTCCCTTTCGTAGCACGGTATCACGGGCCGCTTTAGCCGCTAACCGAGCTTTTGAGGCCAAAATAACTTTCTCGAGTATTGCTCTGGCATCTTGAGGATTACGCTCCAACCAGTCGGCAAATTCAGTATTAACAACCGTTTCAACGGCTGTACGAGCATCGGGTGTTCCAAGTTTGGCTTTAGTCTGACCTTCAAATTGGGGATCCTTCAACTTTACCGAAATAATTACGGTCAAACCTTCGCGCACATCTTCACCAGAAAGATTATCTTCTTTTTCCTTTAAAAAAGTATTCTTGCGGGCATAGTCATTTAGAGTGCGCGTAATCGCCGATCGAAATCCGGTTAAATGCATGCCGCCCTCTATTGTATGAATATTATTAGCAAAACTTAATTCTCTGCTGGTTAATTCCTCTACATATTGCAGAGCGACTTCCACAAATATACCCTGCTGATCTTTGCCGATATAGAAAATGTTCTTATTCTTGCTTTCTTCGCTACGATTTAAGAAATCTACATAGGAGACGATGCCGCCTTCAAAGTAGAAAGTGTAATTCGAAGATTCTGTGATATCTTTATTCTGATGTTTGCTGTGATAAGTTAGAGGATTTCTCTCATCTTTAACTGTAATTTTAATTCCCTTGGTTAAGTAGGCTTGCTGACGAAGATGATTAAGAATTGTAGTAAGGTCAAAATCTATTGTGGCAAAAATGGATGGATCAGGTTGGAAAGTAATCGTAGTGCCAGTCTTATTTGTCTTACCGATTTTTTTAACCGGCCCGAGGGGTTTACCAATTTTATATTCTTGAGCAAAAACATCCGGTTTACGATTGACCTCGGCCCGCATCCAAGTTGAGAGCGCATTCACAACAGATAATCCTACACCATGAAGACCACCGGAAACTTTATAAGCACCACTATCGAACTTACCTCCGGCATGAAGAGTCGTAGCCGCTAGTTCAAGGGCAGACTTCTTGAGCTTTGGATGGGGGTCGGTAGGAATACCTCGCCCATCATCCATTACCCGAACTTTGTTATCTGGCAAAAGAGCCACCTCAATATTCTTAGCATAACCAGCCATCGCTTCATCGAGAGAATTATCAAAAACTTCCCAGATTAAATGGTGTAACCCTTCCGGCCCAGTCGAACCAATATACATACCCGGTCTTTTTCGGACCGGTTCAAGTCCCTCCAAGACTTGGATATCTTTGGCGGTATATGATTGTTGTTTATTCTTATCCTCTGCCATGAGTTAGCTAAATATTAACTATAAAAGTATATCATTTTTAATACTAAAAATCAACTCAATTTTGTGGGTAATTTTTGAGCTATTTTGTGTGTATTTCCATGCTTTAGTAATCCACGGTAAGACTGGACAGTCGCTTCGTTTCCGTTCTTGATCTCGATGTTACGTATCATTCTTCTCTTTGTTGCCGTCCTTAATACCCTATGATCCGGAAAATGCACCCAACCCAGAAAATCGACTCCAGATGATAGGGTTTTGATAAACACCTTATCGGGATGAAGCGATAGCTTTAATCTTTCTTCTAGGAAGTCACCCACCCTAAACAACAGCTCCTCAAGCCATGATTTATCTCTAGATAGAATCACAAAATCATCAGCGTAACGAATATAGTATTTCGTCTTGAGTTTGTGCTTAACAAACTGGTCAAACTCATTCATGTAAATATTTACAAATAGCTGGGAAGTTAAGTTGCCCAACGGAAGTCCCGTTCCAGCCCGTACTGAAAAACTATCTACAATAACTGAGATAAGAGACAAGATTTTATCATCCCGGCAAGAGTATGAGTCAGAAATAAATGTCCTGTCAAAAAAGGGATATAAAATCCTATACAACGCCCGATGGAGAACTCTATCTCGAATAGAGGCCTTATGAATATTTCTCGGTTTGGGATCCGACATGTTAAAAGCTTCATAGCCGTCATGCCTATATGACATTACAGCTAAATCATTATGAAGCTTTATGATATTAGCCATTAGGTCCCGCTCAAATTCTTGGGCATCTTTGCGTTTTTTCTTGCCCATGATAAACTCCTTCCATGCCTCAAGCAGGTTATCAATACTAATTATATCGTTATACTTATGAATGAATTTAATTCTAGAAATAATCCTTTAAGCCCCCCCCCCAGGCTTTTACCAGTACTTCAAAAAGTTAAAACCGCTTATTTAGTTTGGTTTAAATATTATCAGATCATACCGAAAGCCCATAGACATACGCTTGGTCAGCAGATAGATACGCTTTGGATAGAAATAATAAAGACTCTGGCCGCAGCAACATTTATTCCAAAGCAGGAAAAATTTCCATATGTCCGTTTGGCTATCCAGAAGGTTGATACGCTAAAAGTGCTTTTGATGATTCTCTGGGAAGCTGGTTCTCTTCAAAACGAACACTACATTTCTCTATCAATAATGATTGAAGAAATTGGTAAAAACCTCGGGGGTTGGAGCGGCCAGCTAGAAAAACAAAACTCCCCCACCTCGCCAAGCGGCAAAACAGGGAAGGAATAAAGATGGTTGCGAGCACAGCCGAGGGGTTGTTGACGTTGCGATCGTTGTCGAGCCAGTTGTAGTTCCAGTTCCACGAACCGTCGTCGTTGAAATAGAGGTAAAGCGTGTAACGATAGCCGTCCGGACTGCGCAGTATTGTATAGCATGCCTTCATAATCTTCACTGCCCATCGAGTACTCTCCGGGCTGTATCGCATTCGGCATCATAATGCCCTAACATCCTATACCAAGTATCTTCATTTTTGAAGTTTCTACATGCATCACGCTATCTCAAATACATGATCGGAAATATTCTGGACGCATGGATACTGGCTTCGGTAGCGGA